>JACCEC010665110.1_pt1 | contig 20645 bp, 19 predicted proteins | sample 7450121 | NCBI WGS metagenome assembly JACCEC01 (sample SAMN15323455, study PRJNA562643) | freshwater metagenome | isolation source: river surface water | place: USA:Blue River Watershed | collected 2017-08-18 | reverse complement strand
AATGATTCGATAATTAGTGCGGCGAAAAATAAATTGCATGCCCCACAACACGAATGCAGAGACAATTGCAAAATTAGCTCCACTGACAGCTACTAAATGTGTAAGCCCTGAGCGACGCATCTCATTCTTAAACTCTTCGCTCTGCTTAGATGTATCGCCAATAACCATTCCAGGAATCAGCGCACCTGCATCACCACCGCCAGTTGCATCCCGCAAACCCTGTCGAATCGTGGCAAGCGACAGCGCCCAGCGCGATGGTTGAGTCACAACTTCAATGGGTTGCTTCACAATCAAGAGCGCTGCAACTCGTTTTTCTTTACTGCTAAGCACCTTTGCTTGAACAGTAATTTTTTGTCCAGGAAGAAGCCCTTGAACAGATTCGGTAGCAGCAATAACTCGCACGGGAATACGCATTCGCTCTTTCTGATTGATGAGCAGCGCTTGGCCTAAAAAAGAGAAACTCTTGGGTGCAAAATTATCGCCAAATACTTTAGGACGAACTCGCACCGGGTCGGTAGCAACCTGCAGAATAATTTCGACAGATTGGCCACGATATTCCTTTATGGCACTACTTGATAAGGCAGTTAAGCGAAGCGACATTATGAGAGCTCCGATAAAGAGCGCAGTTAATAGAACGACAAACGCTCTTTTGCGACGTAAAAAAATATAGAGAAGGAGCGCAACCGCAGAGATACTCCACGGAGCGCTCCAACTCTGAACAAGTGCGCCAATCCAAACCGCGCCTCCTAAGGCAAGAGCGCGGCTATCAACTACACGCGCAGCTTCTCTTTGAATTTGGCGAATGTGTTTGATCCAATACCTGGCACTTTGAGTAAATCTTCGATTGTGCTAAACGGTCCATTCTCTTTGCGAAAAGCAACAATTCGACCAGCGAGTACCGGACCTATGCCATCAAGGGATTCAAACTCTTTAACCGTTGCACGATTGATCATGATGGGGCCGTTTTTGCGCACTACTTTCTTGGCGCCACTCGGAGCACTAACTGATGCTGGATAGATGTAAATCTGTTCGCCATCTTTGAGAATGCGGGCTTGATTGACATCCGATGCATCGGCACCGCTTTTAAGTCCACCAGCAGCTTTAATAGCTTCAAAAACACGTGCATTCAGGGGAAGCGAATACACGCCCGGATTCACTACCGCGCCCGCTACATCAACCATGAGCGTTTGGGCAACTACTTCTTCAAATACGAGCGGTGCAGGGGCTGCCACAACTTCTTGCGATGAACCACGCAAGACAAAGAGCGCAGATATCAAAACTACTAACCCAGCAACGATTCCTAGACCGCGTTTTTGCAGAGATGAATAGTGGAGTTGCCCCCACCACGTTGTTACTTGCGAGAGATATTTATTGGCAATCTGAGATTTATCCATGCGCGGATAATGCTTGAGTACCTATGTGAGTTTTGGTGAACCTGAGCGGTATGTGGATAAATCAGATAACGATATTTACTAATTTAGGCGCGCGTGCGATGACTTTTTTAGGCTGTGCGCCCGCAAGTTCTGCCACAATCGATGGGAGAGCAAGCGCTGCAGCTTGGAAATCTGCTTCAGAGATTGATGGAGAAACGTTCATACGATCTTTAATTTTGCCGTTAATCTGAATTACTGCTTCAACTTCATCATCTACCAAAAGCGCTGGATCAACTGTCGGCCAACCAGCAAGTGCGATTGCAGGTTTATGTCCTAAGCGCTCCCACATCTCTTCTGCGGTAAAGGGGGCAACGAGTGAAAGCATGATCGCAATCGCTTCTGTTGCTTCGCGAACTGCAGGATCGGCGGCGCCGCAACCGGAATCGATTGCTTTACGAGTTGCATTAACTAGCTCCATCACGCGTGCAACGGCAACGTTAAAACGGAAAGATTCAACGGCAAAGCCAGCATCGTGCAGCGCCTTGTGCGTTGCTTTGCGTAATGAGATATCACCTTTACTGAAGTCCACACCAGGAGCAGATGAGACATCACCAGATAAACGCCAAGCGCGACTTAAGAATTTAACTGAACCTGATGGAGAAACATCTGCCCAGTCGACGTCATCTTCAGGTGGTCCGGAGAAGACCATAGATAGGCGAATTGCATCAACGCCATGGCTTTCTAGTTCATCTGAAAGTCGAACTAGATTGCCGCGTGATTTGGACATCGCAGAGCCATCCATGACAACCATTCCTTGATTGAGAAGACGAGTGAACGGCTCGGTGAAGTTAAGCATCTTCATGTCATATAAAACTTTAGTAAAGAATCGAGAGTAGAGCAGGTGCAGAATCGCGTGGGTAACGCCACCAACATATTGATCTACCGGCAACCACGTATCAATTTCGGCGCGATTAAATGGTTCAGAGTGATTTGTAGATGATGGATAACGTAGGTAGTACCAAGATGAATCAACGAAGGTATCCATGGTGTCGGTATCGCGCTTAGCCGGGCCATTGCACTTAGGGCAGTTGGTATTTACCCATTCAGTAGCTGCAGCAAGTGGTGATTGGCCCTTTGGCTTTAAGTCGAGACCTTTTGCATCAGGAAGAAGAAGCGGAAGTTGTGAATCTGGAACAGCAACTTCCCCACACTTTTCGCAGTGAACAATTGGAATCGGTGTGCCCCAATAACGTTGCCGCGAAACAAGCCAATCGCGCAAACGATAATTACGCGCACTCTTACCAAGTCCATCAGCCTCCAACTGCTTATTGATGGCAGCAATCGCTTCATCTTTCGAAAGTCCATTAAGCGAGCCAGAATTAACCAGCTTTCCGTCGCCAGTAGTTGCGATTCCGGTTTCGTTAGGATCGGCTTCACCGGTATCAACTACAACTCGTACAGGAAGTTTCATGGCGCGTGCAAAATCTAAGTCGCGCTGATCGTGTGCCGGAACAGCCATGATGGCACCTGTTCCATAATCAGCAAGCACATAATCAGAGGCCCAGATAGGTAACTTTTCGCCGTTTACCGGATTGATTGCAAAGCGTCCCAGATTAACTCCAGATTTAGGGCGATCAGTTGCTAAACGATCAATATCCGAAGCTGCCTTAATTTTTTCGAGATACGCGTTAAATTCGGCTTCAACTGGCGTGCCTGTTGCAAGTTCAGTTGCCAGCGCAGAGTCAGCGGCTACCACCATAAACGTTGCACCATACAAAGTGTCAGGGCGAGTTGTATAAATTGTGACTGGCTCGTTGCGACCTTCGATGACAAACTTAACATTGGCACCTTGTGAGCGACCAATCCAATTGCGCTGCATCGTTAAAACTTTATCTGGCCACTTGCCTTCAAGTTGTTCCATATCATCAAGTAAACGATCGGCATAATCAGTGATTTTGAAGTACCACTGATTGAGTTTCTTTTTGGTAACTGCAGTATCGCAACGTTCGCAAAGGCCTGCCACCACTTGTTCATTGGCAAGAACTGTCTGGCATCCTGGGCACCAATTAACCGCGGAATCTTTGCGGTAAGCCAAACCGCGTTCATGAAGCTTTATAAAGAGCCATTGGTTCCACTTGTAATACTCAGGATCACAAGTGTTAAAGACGCGATCCCAATCGAAAGAACATGCGTAGCGACGCATAGAAGATTTCTGCGTTGCTATATTTTCATAGGTCCATACGCGAGGATCTTCGTTACGTTTAATTGCTGCATTTTCTGCCGGCAAACCAAAAGCATCCCAGCCAATTGGATGCATGACATTAAATCCTTTTTGAATCCAATAACGTGCAATGACGTCACCAAGCGCGTAAGCCTCGGCATGGCCCATATGCAGATCACCCGACGGGTAAGGGAACATATCCAAGACATATTTCTTTGGGCGCTGATCGTTAGCTCGACCTGATTTAAATGGTTCGAGCTTGTCCCAGATTGGTAACCATTTCTCTTGAACATAGGCGAAGTCATACGCCTGATGTTCTGAAGAATTAACCATTGTTCCAATCTCTCTTGTGAGCCATCGATTTCACTCTTGTGGAGATAAGGGGAATCGAACCCCTAACCTCTTCCATGCCATGGAAGCGCGCTACCAATTGCGCCATATCCCCTTTTTCTTCTCAAGAATTTCACATGGCCCTTGGCCATTGAAATTCTCACGCAGAAAATCCGCCAGCAGTTGCTGCAGCGGGTATGAACTTTACCGCACTGAATCAGGTATGACCGCCCCAGATTCTTCGCCATAAACAGGTTCAGGAATAGAACCAGCATTATGTTCGACCAGCAACCACCCTTTTGGCGAGTGATCAAGAATCGACCACTGTGCATTTGAAAGGCCACCAATGCGGGACCAAAAAGGAATGGGTAAGCCAAGATAGGAACCAATTATTGTGCGCGCTGTTCCACCATGTGTTGCAACAACAATCTTCTGATTATCTTTTCCAACGAGCGCATCGGTAATAGCAGCAACTGCGCGAGCTGCAACTTCGCTGCGCCGTTCACCAATTCCACCTGCTGGGTTATCACCGCCGAGCGACCATTCACGCAAATTATCTAAATCTACTTTTCTAATTTCTTCGCCCGTAAGGCCTTCCCAATTTCCACAATTGGTTTCTCGTAAACGTTCATCAGTAAGAACTTCTAACCCAGTGAGTTTTACCAACTCATGTGCCGTTTTTTGGGCACGGATGAGATCGCTGGCAATCAACATAGTTGGGTTAATTGCGGCAATCAGCGGAGCAGCATGCGCTGCTTGAAACATACCCACTTCGTTCAACGGGATATCAGTGTGCCCTTGAAATTTATTAGCGACATTCCAATCGGTTTGGCCATGGCGCCACAAAATAATTTGATTAGCCACGAGCTGCCGCCTCTTCTCTGACCACATCTAATTCAATGGTTGGGCAGTCATTCCACAAGCGATCGAGCATGTAGTAACGCCGTAACTCTGTAGATTGAATGTGAACGACTAAATCTGAATAATCAAGAAGTATCCACCCATCAGTGCCTTCGCGACGCAGCGGCTTATCTCCAGCTTCACGAAGTTTCTCTTCCACTTGGTCCGCGATAGTGTCAATCATCTTTGAATTGGCAGCGGTGATTATCAAGAAAACTTCGCTGAGTACAGTCTGATCCGAAAGGTCGAGCGCTACTAATTCGCTACCAAACTTTTCGGCTGCAGCTCTCGCTGCAATCTGTGTACGTGCTACGCAGGCTGGACTAGCGGGCATAGAGGTTATTCTCCTTGATAAAGGTGGCAACTGCGACCGGTACTTGATCAGATTTACCTTCGCGGATTTCGGTGGCTGAAACTTTCAAGGCACCAATATTGAGATTTGCCGCTCCTGCAAAATCTGGACGATCAATAACCAAGAATGTGACCATTTTCTTTAGCTCATCCGCGCGATGCCATTGATCAATTTTTTCATAGGCATCGCTGCCTAAAATCAAAACTATCTCTGCATCAGGATACGTCTGGGAAATAGCTTCCACGGTATCGATTGCGTAGCTGGGTCCCTCGCGTAAAACTTCAATGGGATTTACCTCAACACATTTCTTAACTTCATCACCGAGTGAATTAATGGCCAGCTGACACATTTGTCGTCGCTGAGCGCCTGTTGCTTGAGGCTGGGTATTACGCAGACGCGGATTGCCCGCAGGAACTACCAATAATTTATCTACAAATTTTTCAGTGATAAGAGTTTTAATGACATGAAGATGGCCGTTATGAATGGGATCAAAAGTCCCGCCGTACAACCCAACCTTCACCGTTTTGCAGACCGGTGCTTACTTATCTAAACGGAGGGTGATGTAAAGCAAAAATACAAAGACACCGAATGCGATTGCTCCAAACGCTTCTGGGGCAAGTGGAAGTTCGCGCAGATTTTCAGACGCTCTCATAATCATGGTCGGAAGGCTACTACTTTCCTGCAAGAAGTTCTAAAAAGCGCGCCTCATCAATGATTGTGACGCCTAACTCTTGCGCCTTAGCTAGCTTTGAACCGGGATCACTGCCAACGAGAACGTAATCAGTTTTCTTGGAAACAGATGAGGAAGGTTTGCCTCCATGTGCTGTGATTGTTTCTGCTATCGAATCACGTGTGAAGCCATCAAGTCCGCCAGTAACCACGAAAGTCAGACCTGCCAATGTTTGCGGAACTTCAGTGCTCTTTCTATTTTCCATCGCCACGCCCGCTTTACTCCAAGAGCTAATGATGTTGCGGTGCCAATCAACTTCAAACCATTCAATGATTGATTGGGCAATTACATCACCAACACCATCTATATTGGCTAGCTCTTCAACGCTGGCCTTTGAAATAGCTTGCATACTTCCAAAATTTGTCGCAAGCGCCTGAGCTGCCGTTGGTCCAACATGTCGGATTGAGAGCGCCACTATCGTTCGCCACAACGGACGTTGCTTGGCCTCTTCGAGCGCCGTTAATAACTTTTCAAGATTTTTGCCTTTGCTGCCATCTTTCTTTGTAAAGAAAGATGACTTCATCAATTTCGCTTCAGTTAGCGAGAAAATATCCGCTTCATCAGAAATAATTTTGTCTTGCAATAGTGCCACTGCAGCTTCATATCCAAGAACATCAATATCTAAAGCCGCTCGCGAACCGATGTAGTAAATGCGTTCCCGCAATTGAGCAGGGCAGCTGCGCGTATTAGGACAGCGGATATCAACATCTCCTTCAGTAATTGCCTTCAAAGCGCTGCCACATTCCGGGCATTGCGTAGGCATGACAAATGGCTTCTCTTTACCTGTGCGACGATCTAGAACTGGGCCGAGAACTTCGGGAATAACATCTCCGGCTTTACGAATAACAACCACATCGCCAATGAGCACACCTTTGCGCTCGATTTCTTCTTGATTATGCAAAGTTGCATTGGTGACAGTGGATCCGGCAACTTTAACCGGTTCCATAAAGGCAAATGGTGTTACCCGCCCAGTACGACCAACGCTGACTTTGATATCAAGTAATTTAGTGGTGACTTCTTCTGGTGGGTACTTGTAGGCAATAGCCCACTTTGGCGCACGAGATGTAAAGCCCAACTTCTTCTGTTCGGCAATCTGGTCAACTTTGATTACTACACCATCAATTTCATGTTCGACATCGTGTCGATGAACGTTGTAATTTTCTATATAGGCCAAAACTTCTGCACGGGATGTACAAACTTTATAGCGAGCAGAAGTCGGTAATCCAAGCGCCTTTAGCTGCTCATATGCATCAGATTGCGAATTAAGGGTTATTCCCTCACGCGCACCAATGCCATGCACAACGACTTCGAGCGGGCGTGATGCAGTAATTCGCGGATCCTTTTGGCGAAGCGATCCTGCTGCGCAATTGCGTGGGTTGGCAAAGAGTGGTTTACCTGCTTCTTCTAACTCTTCATTGAGTTGATTGAATGCAGCTACTGGGAGAAAAACCTCGCCGCGAACTTCGATTAGCGACGGAATCTTTTTGCCAATTAGAGAGTGTGGCAGATTCTTAATGGTCTTTACATTCAAAGTGACATCTTCACCGGTTGTTCCATTTCCGCGAGTAAGCGCACGAACCAGTTGTCCATCCTGATAGAGCAAATTGATTGCAAGGCCATCAACCTTGAGTTCGCAGAGAAAATTGGGCGAGGAACTCTCTTTATCGACGCGCTCAAACCATGCTGTGAGTTCATCTTCGTCAAAGACATTATCCAAACTCATCATCTTTTCGATGTGGTCGTGCTGCTCAAAGGTAGTAGCGAATCCCCCACCGATTCCAAGCGATGGGGAATCAGGTTCAAGTAGTTCTGGGAATTTTGCTTCGAGAGATTGCAGCTCTTTCAAGAGAGCATCGAACTGTGCATCTGTAATCGTCGGTGCATCTAAAACATAATATTTAAATTGGTGATCGCGAATTTCTTGCGTAATTTCGACGATGCGATGACGCGCTTTGTTGGATTCAGTAGCGCTCATGCTGTCTCGCAAATGGTTGCTGAACCAACGACGCGATCTCCGTCATAAATCACCATAGCTTGACCAGTTGCCAATCCAAGAAGTGGTTGATCAAGTTCTGCAACCAGATTTCCGTTATCCATGTAATACGTGCAATCCAAGGCCGCACCATGTGCACGTACCTGTACAAAACCACGCATCGGTGCAGCCCCAACTTCCGGGCCACAGAAGATTGGCCGCTCCCCGCGCATTGATGTCACCGCCAAATCTTCGCGTGGACCTACGACAACTGTGTTCGAAACTGGTTCAATCTTGAGAACGAAGCGTGGTGAGCCATCAGGTGTGGGGACAGTAAGTCCCAAACCTTTACGTTGTCCGATTGTGTAGGTATATGCGCCCTTGTGTTCGCCAATTTTCTTTCCATCTTGATCAACTATTGGTCCTACTTCACTTCCCAAGCGATCGCGTAACCAACCGGCATTGTCACCAGATGGAACAAAACAAATGTCATGGCTATCAGGTTTCTGTGCGACAGCTAATCCGCGCGCCTCTGCCTCTTTACGGATATCAACCTTTTCGGTATCGCCTAACGGAAATATTGCGCCGTTGATTTGTTCGCGATTAAGCACTGCAAGTACATAAGACTGATCTTTCAGTGGATCTACTGCGCGATGCAAAGTACGACCTGTTTCGCTTTCGCGCGTACGTGCGTAATGGCCAGTCACAACGCCATCAAAACCCATCGCCTTTGCACGATCTAAAACGGCGGCAAATTTGATTTTTTCATTGCACCGTAGACATGGATTGGGTGTGCGGCCTGCAGCATATTCGCTCATGAAATTTTCAACTACGCCTTCATGAAATTCATCTGCCATATCCCAAATATAAAAAGGAATACCGATGACATCAGCTGCACGTCGCGCATCGTGAGAATCTTCAATAGTGCAACACCCACGGGCGCCACTGCGATACTTCTGAGGATTGGATGAAAGTGCAAGGTGCACACCAATGACCTCATGTCCGGCTTCAACAGCACGCGCTGCTGCAACTGCAGAATCCACGCCTCCGCTCATGGCGGCAATAATTTTCATGAGCGCCCCACAGCATTTGCTGCTAGCCCGCGCTCGATAACTCGTGGCAAAACAGAGAGCGCATACTCAACATCAGATTGGGTTGATGTTGAACCGAATGAGAAACGTAACGAAGACTGTGCCACTACATCCGGAAGCCCCATCGCCATCAATACATGGCTCGGACGGTGCACTCCTGCGCTGCAGGCAGCTCCTGTGGAACAAGAGACTTTCTCTGAATCCAGCAGAAGAAGAAGTGAATCACTCTGAGTTCCTGGAAAAGTTATATTTGAAATTCCTGGAAGACGGGTTGCGTTTTTTCCGTTAATCACAGCATCTGGTCGCACCTGTGTGACACCGGATTCAAAGAGATCTCGAAGCTCGGCAACTTTCTTAGCATCGTAGAGATTTGCTTCCACTGCAGCGGCGAAGGCCACGATTGAAGGAGCATTAATCGTTCCGCTACGAATATCGCGCTCTTGTCCACCGCCATGTAAGAGAGGTGGAATTTCGACGGCACGACGCAGGATTAAGGCACCAATTCCGAGTGGGCCGCCAACTTTGTGTGCGCTGATAGTCATAGCAAAGAGACCGAGTTCTTTATAGGAAAGTGGCACCTTTGCAAAACTTTGCACCGCATCTGAGTGCACGGGTATATCTCCTGCAATACGAACCACCTCAGAGATAGGCTGCAGAGCGCCAGTTTCGTTATTGCTATGCATTACTGAGATCAGTGCAATTTCGGAGCTGCGATTTGAAATTAATTGAGATAGAAAATCCAAATCAATTACGCCATCCGAATCGACGGGAAGTTCAATAAGTTCTGCACCTTCGTGTTCCGCTAGCCAGTGAGCTGGATCAAGAACTGCGTGGTGTTCGATGCTGGAAACAACGATTACCTTTTTGTGAGTGTGCCAAAAAAGACCTTTAATAGCCGCATTATTTGCCTCAGTGCCAGAACCAGTAAAAATTACTTCACTGGGCAGGCAGTCAACGGCGCGTGCAATTTTTTCTCGAGCATCTTCTACATCTTTACGAGCCGAGCGTCCATCAGAGTGCAACGATGATGGGTTACCAAGTTTGCGAAGCGATGCGTTCATAGCCTCGATGGCAACGCCAAACATCGGCGTAGTTGCCGCGTGGTCGAGGTAGACGCTCATTGGAGCAGTCTAGTTCGTGGCGCGCACTTAGCCTTTTTTGGCAGCGACCGCGGCAGTTGCCTGCGGCAGCACGTTAAACAAGTCGCCAACGACACCAAAGTCGGCAATATCAAAGAGCGGCGCTTCTGGATCCTTATTGACCACAACGATTGTCTTTGAAGTCTGCATACCAGCGCGGTGCTGAATTGCACCTGAGATTCCGCAAGCAACATATAACTGCGGACTTACCGTCTTACCGGTTTGTCCTACTTGATGTGAATGTGGATACCAACCAGCATCTGTTGCAGCACGCGATGCACCAACTGCGGCTCCCAATACATCAGCCAGCGCTTCAACTGCAGAGAAGTTTCCATCTGTTCCGCGACCACCCGAAATCACGATATTTGCTTCCGTGAGTTCTGGACGACCACCTTTTACTGGTGGTTGCGAAGAAGAGATAGTTGCTTTCTTTGCTGCATCACCAATTGCTGCAGTTGCGTTTTCAATCGCAGGTGAGGCAGCGCTGAAGTCAGCTTCGATGCTGTTTGGTCGAACCGTAATTATTGGTGTTCCTTGTGAAACTTGAGAATGCACTGTTGTGGAACCACCGAAAACTAGTTGTGTTGCGGTTGCATCTGCTGCAACATCGACAGCATCAGTAATGATTCCAGAATTAGTCAGCACTGCTACGCGAGCTGCAACTTCTTTACCGAATGCATGGGATGCAATAAGTAGCGCTGCAGGAGATTTTTCTTTCACTAGTTGCGCAAGTGCATCCGCTGCTGCTGCTACACCATGCGCAGCAAAGTCGTCGGATTCAACAACAACGACGTTTGCGATAGGCCCTTGTTTTACTGTGGCGGCAAGCACTGCGCCTTTACCAACGGGAGCAAGTACAACTGCTGATACCGATCCGATTCGCGCACCAGCGGTGGCAAGTTCGGCAGTTGTCTTTGTTGCTTGGTCTGCTGAAAAATCAGCCAAAATTAATACTGTACTCATATCAACTTCTTCTCTGCTAGGAAAGTTGCCAAAGCTTCTCCACCATTGCCATCATCGCTGACCTTCACGCCGGCAGCGCGAGGTGGACGAGGAGTTGCATCTTTGACTTGTGACCAGGCTGCTTGTGCTGCCACTCCGACTGCGGCTAAATCTTTCTGCTCGATAACTTTTTTCTTCGCCGCCATGATGCCCTTAAATGATGGGTAACGCGGTTCATTAATTTTTTCTACAACACTGACAATTACCGGAAATACGGCTGACATTTCATCAACCCCTGCTTCTGTAACGCGAGTGATGGAAACTTTGCCAGCCGGATCAACGACAACTTTTGAAGCAAAAGTCAGTTGTGCCCAACCTAGGCGAGCGCTGAGCATCGCAGGAACAACGCTCATTCGTGCATCAGTCGATTCAGTTCCACAGATGACGATGTCATAACCGCCGTCGCTAATAACTTTGGCAAGAACTGCTGAGGTGGCAAGGGCATCTGATCCAGCGAGCGCGCTATCGCTGACCAAAACCGCATCGTTTGCGCCCATAGAAAGCGCCTTTCGTACCGCTTCAGTTGCGCGCTCAGGTCCCATTGAAATCACCGTGACTGTATGTGGTCCACCTTCTTCATTGCCACCATGAGCTTCTGCAATGCGCAACGCTTCTTCGACTGCGTATTCATCCAAGTCATTAAGAACTGCATCAACGCTTTCACGATCGAGAACTCCGCCGACCATCTTCTTCTCAGCCCATGAATCGGGAACTTGCTTTACACACACGGCAATCTTCATAGCGCGCATGTTACTGACGGGTAGCCTCTTTCACAACGCGAAAGCCCGATTTGCTACTTGCCACGGCAAGATAGCCCCGTGCTTCCTGCAGACCCGCGAACCCTCGGCGCCACTCTCACTGAGGGCGGATGCAACTTCGCTATCTGGACCCAAGCAGCAACCGCAGTCGAGCTCTGTCTCTTCAATGAAGTCAATGGCAAGTTAGTTGAGACTCGTTTTGCCCTTTCACATCGCAATGGACCAATTTGGCACGGCTATCTCGCTGGAGTGCGCGCCGGGCAGCGTTATGGGTATCGCATCTACGGAAATTGGGCGCCAGAATATGGATCTCGCTTTAACGCTGCAAAGTTATTAATTGATCCTTACGCACATAAACTTGATGGCACGCTGCAATACGTTCCAGAAATTTACGGACATGTATCAAGTGATGGCGTGGGTAGCGGCGATACTGCAATACGTGACAATCGCGATAGCGCAGGTTTTGTGCCCTTCTCTGTTGTCACTGATTACCACGCTCGCGAAATTCATCGCCCAATATATTCCTGGACTCAAGAAGTTATCTACGAAGCCCACGTGCAAGGGCTTACTGCCAAGAACCTCAATATTCCGCAGGAAGAGCGTGGAACGTATAAGGCGCTTGGACATCCCAGCACTATTGAGTATTTAAAACATTTAGGAATTACCGCACTTGAATTATTGCCGATTCATTCATATGCCACTGAACCCACTATTTGGGATCGTGGGAGAAAAAATCATTGGGGCTATAACGCAATTGCTTTCTCTGCACCTCATGCTGAATATGCCGCAACAGATGATCCAGTAAGCGAATTGCAATGGGCGGTAGATCGCCTGCATGAGAATGGCATTGAAATATTCCTTGACGTTGTCTATAACCACACTGCAGAAGGTGGCGTAGGTGGTCCTACGCTTTCATATAAAGGTATCGATAACAACGCTTGGTATCGAAACGATGGGCGCGGCAACTACATCGATGTCACAGGATGCGGTAACACCATTCATGCATCCAGTCCCCACGGAGTGCGCCACATCGTAGATTCACTGCGCTGGTGGGTTGAAGTTATTGGAGTTGATGGCTTCCGCTTTGATTTAACAACTGCTCTGTATTCCACCCATTCTGCATTTGATTCTGCATTGATGTCAGCAATCGAATCTGATTCCGTTTTGCGCAACTTCAAAATGATTGCTGAACCTTGGGACGTTTCACGATACTCACTCGGAGATTTCCCTCATCCTTGGCGTGAATGGAATGACCGCTATCGCGACTCAGTCCGCCAATTCTGGCTCGGTGACTTGGCACGAGGTTTCGGAGAAGGAGTTTCAGATATTGCCGATGGCATCAGCGGTTCATCTGATGTTTTCTTCTATCGTGGTCCTACTTCCTCAATCAATTTTGTGACTGCTCATGACGGTTTTACTCTCAATGATTTAGTGACTTATTCACAGAAACGCAATGAGGCAAATCGCGAAGAAAATAGAGATGGAGCATCAGAAAATCGTTCATGGAATTTGGGCGTTGAAGGTCCAAGTACTGATCCCAAAATTGTTGCGCTCCGCCATTCATTGAAGAAATCAATTATGGCTACCTTGCTTCTCTCAGCGGGGGTTCCGATGATCACTATGGGTGATGAAATATCTCGTTCACAAGCTGGATCAAATAACGCTTACTCCATGCCGCGCGAGATGACAGTTGATATTGCAGATAGCCCTGAAACTTTTATGGGCGGTTGGGCAAATACTTGGCAGCTAACAGATCTGGAACGAGATATGCGCGACTCAGTTGCAGAATTAACCAGAATTCGTAAAACATATTTAGCTGATGTTGCAGCTGAGTTTTTTACAGGTCGCCTTGATTTCGGAACTCAAAGAAAAGATATTGCGTGGTTTAGTTTAGGTGGCCACGAGATGACTGAGGCACACTGGGCAGACGGTGAAAAGAGAAGTCTTACCGTACAGATTGAAGCAGGGCCAGATCGTGGCCTTTTACTCTTACTCAATTCATCAACGGAAGAAACTCTTTTTACTTTGCCTGACAATAAATGGGGAACAAGTTTTAGACGAATTTTTGATGCATCTTCTCCAGTTGATACACACCAACCAATCATCGAATTACCTGCAGCAAAGGTAAAAGTTGCGCCACACTGCGCTCAAGTGTGGCTAGTTACTCGTTCGTAATCCCATATATTTGCCACATGCTCGCCATTCTCGCTCCTGGGCAAGGTTCACAAGTTCCGGGCATGCTCGCAGCTTGGTTAGAAAATTCTGAGCTAAAAGAAACTTTGACTGCTTTTTCAGATGCAATCGGTCTTGATTTAGAACGTCTTGGCACGATAGCCGATGCCGATGAAATTAAAGATACAGCAAATGCTCAGCCGCTGATTGTTGCTGCAAGTTTGCTCAGCGCGCAGGCGTTGGGCAAGGGTTTAAATATTTCGTATGTGGCAGGTCATTCTGTTGGTGAAATTGCTGCCGCAGCAATTGCAGGAGCGATATCTGAAATTGACGCAATGAAATTAGTGCGGCTACGTGGACAAGAAATGGCAAAAGCAGCAGCTTTTTCCCCTGCTGGCATGGCTGCTGTATTAGGTGGTGAACGATCTGTTGTTCTCGATGCCATTAATCAGTTAGGTCTCGTTGCGGCAAATGACAATGGAGCTGGGCAGATTGTTGCTGCCGGCCATTTAGAGGCGCTTGCATCACTGGCGCCAGAAGGTGCGCGTGTTCGACCACTTGCAGTCGCAGGAGCATTTCATACTTCTTATATGCAACCTGCAGTCGAACCGCTGCGCGCCATGGCCTCCACAATTGAAACAAACAATCCGAAAGTTGGCGTCATTTCCAATAAAGAGGGTGCGGTTGTATCTGATGGGCGTGAAGTTCTAGATCGAATCGTGAACCAAATTGCTAATCCAGTTCGTTGGGATTTATGTATGCAGACACTGCGCGATCAGGAAGTTACGGGCGTGATTGAAGTTGCACCTGGTGGAACGCTTGCCGGGCTCATCAAACGAGCTTTTCCTGAGATTGAGCAATGTGCGCTAAAGACTCCAACTGATATCGAACTGGCACGTGAGTTTGCAGCGCGTCATGGGAAGGCATAGATGACAAGAGTTATTTCTACTAAATCTGGAAGTGAAAGTCAGATTCTCTCCGTGGGTGCTTATCGCCCAGCACGAATTGTTCCCAACTCAGAAATTGTGGATCGCATTGATTCCAGTGATGAATGGATCCAACAACGCACGGGTATCGAAACACGTCGTTTTGCAGGTCCTGATGAAACGGTTCTCGATATGGCAACTTTTGCGGCAGAGGCAGCTCTTAAAAAAGCAAAGTTGGCTATCACCGATATCGACACCGTCATTGTTGCCACAATTACCTATCCGTTCCAGGCGCCATCTGCAGCAACTGCAATCTTGCAGCGCTTAGGACATCCAAAAGCAGCAGCCTTTGATATCAACGCGGCTTGTGCTGGATTCTCATATGGAGTTTCCATGGCGCATGACTTTATTAAGTCAGGAACTTCAAAATATGTTCTGGTTATTGGCGCCGAAAAAATTTCAGATTTCACAGATCCAAATGATCGCGCTACTGCTTTCATCTTTGCCGATGGCGCTGGCGCTGTCGTTATCGGTCCATCTCGCGATGCTGGAATTGGTCCAGTTGAATGGGGCTCTGATGCAGATAGTCGTGATGCAATTTTGATGAATCCATCATGGGTTGATATTCGCGATACTGAAACACAACTCACCAAAGCAGGTGGCAAGTGGCCCAATATTGCGCAAGAAGGTCAGAAAGTTTTCCGTTGGGCAGTTTTTTCCATGAGTAAAGCTGCACTTAAGGCGCTGGAATCTGCAGGGCTAAGCGTTAATGATCTTGATGCATTTATTCCGCATCAAGCGAATATCAGAATTATTGAAACAATGGCAAAAGAGATGAATATGCCCGAATCTGTGATCATCGCTGATGACATACGCACCAATGGCAATACCTCTGCTGCTTCAATACCCCTTGCTATGGATGCGCTCCTTGAAAAATATCCCGAACTTCATGGCAAATTGGCGCTGCTGATTGGCTATGGCGCAGGTCTCGTTTACGCGGGACAGGTTGTGAGATTGCCCGAAAAACCATAATTTTTATCAAATTACTCCCTAATTTACTGGGAAGTAAGCCTCTCCCTCATAGACAATTGCACATCGAAAGACTGGTAATAGAAACACTGGCAATACAAGAGTAAAAGAAAAGGAAGAATTATGGCGCTGTCACAAGCAGATGTACTTGCAGGAATTAAAGAGATTGTTGAAGAAGTTGCAGGTATTCCAGCTGCATCTATCGAGCTTGGTAAGAACTTCACGGATGATCTCGAAGTAGATTCACTCAGCATGGTTGAAGTTGTAGTCGCTTGTGAAGAGCGTTTCGGCGTAAAGATTCCAGATGACAAAGTCACTGAACTCGCAACTGTCGGAGATGCAGTTAACTTCATCGTTAACGCAGCTGCTTAACCACTCAATCTTTCGCTCATGTCTGAACGTCGCGTAGTCGTTACCGGCCTTGGGGCCACAACGCCTCTTGGCGCAGATGTGGCGACGACGTGGGCAGCGCTGATTGCAGGCAAAAGCGGTGTTCGACTCCTTACCGAAGATTGGCGTGAACTTCTTCCAGTCCATTTTGCAGCGCGAGTAGCAACTGAACCGGCTGATCAAATGGAACGCGTAGAAATGCGCCGCCTTGATCGCTCCGAACAATTTGCACTGATTGCATCACGTGAAGCGTGGAAAGATGCAGGATCTCCTGACGATATTGATAAAGAGCGTCTTGGGGTTGTCATTGCATCAGGCATCGGTGGAGTCATCACGCTTCTTGACCAGTTTGATGTTCTCAAAGAAAAAGGCGCTCGTTCAGTAAGTCCACACACTGTTCCGATGTTGATGCCAAATGGACCCGCTGCAAATGTCGGGTTAGAACTCAAAGCGAAGGCAGGTGTTCATACACCGGTGAGCGCATGCGCATCTGGTGCGGAGGCAATTGGCTATGCGTACGAGATGATCAAAAATAATCGCGCCGACATTATTGTCACAGGTGGCGTCGAAGCAGCAGTTCATCAACTTCCTATGGCGGGCTTTGCTGCGATGAAGGCGTTATCAACTCGCAATGACGCTCCAGAAAAAGCTTCACGTCCTTACGATCTAGATCGCGATGGCTTTGTCTTAGGCGAAGGTGGCGGAGTACTAGTTCTTGAAGAATATGAATCTGCCAAAGCACGTGGTGCGAAGATTTACTGTGAGATTGGCGGACAAGGTTTAACTTCAGATGGTTATCACATCGCAGCCCCCGATCCTGATGGAGAAGGTGTGCAGCGCGCAATCAGATTTGCACTGCAGGCATCAGGGCTTTCTACAAAAGATATTGTTCATTTAAATGCTCATGCAACTTCAACTCCTGCCGGCGATGTTGCAGAAGCAAATGCGTTGCGAAAGGCACTGGGCGCAGATGCTGATCACGTTGCAGTCTCAGCAACTAAATCCATGACTGGGCATCTATTAGGTGGCGCTGGTGCTATCGAATCTGTATTTATCGTCAAGGCTCTACAAGAACGCCTTGCACCACCAACTATAAATATCGAAAACCTTGATCCTGCTGTCACCATAGATGTTGTGCGTGACACAGCACGCCCACTTCCCGCAGGAGATATTGCTGCGCTCAATGATTCTTTCGGATTTGGTGGCCACAACGTAGTACTTGCATTTAAATCGCTCTAATCTAGGGCTATGTCAACAGCGTTGTTGGACCCCGAAGAGCGTATTGCTCGGTTGGTAGATTCTCAGAAATACGAACTCTTATTACCACGCACTGATTGCGGAATGGTTGCAGCTACCGGATTAGTGAAAGGCAACAAAGTAGTCATCTTTGCATCAGATCCCACCATTAAGGGTGGCGCACTTGGAATTGAAGGATCGCAAGTAATTGTTCAGGCTTATCGCGCTGCGATGGGTGCGCAGGTACCTGTTATTGGAATTTGGCACTCAGGTGGTGCGCGATTAAGCGATGGTGTTGCCTCACTCAATGCCTTCGGCGAAGTTTTCCAATCAATGGTGACGGCAAGTGGTCGTATCCCACAGTTATCACTTGTATTAGGACCAACCGCAGGTGGCGGTGCGTATGGACCTGCACTGACTGATGTCGTAGTTCTTGCACCTGAAGGTCGCATCTTTGTCACTGGTCCTGATGTCGTGAAATCGGTAACCGGAGATGTTGTAGATATGGCTCTCTTGGGTGGACCTGAAGCGCACAGCAAAAATTCTGGCGTAGCTCACGTTATTGCACCGAGTGAAGATGTTGCCTATCGCGAAATTCAAGATCTAATTTCGCTTTTTGCTAATCAGGGTCTTATGAAAGCAGATGTGGCTGATGTTCCGCTTGCACATTTAGTTCCTGACTCTTCAAAACGAATTTATGAAGTGCATCCCCTGGTTGATGCCATTCTTGATCACGATGGAGAAAAGCTAGAGCTACTTGATATGTGGGCGGAAAATATGACCACAGTGATCGGACGTTTTGGTGGCCGCACAGTTGGAGTCATTGCCAATAACCCACAAGTGATCGGTGGCGTTTTAGATTCAGCAGCTGGTGAAAAAGCCGCGCGCTTTGTGCGTACATGTGACGCTTTCGGAATTCCGCTCATTGTGATTGCAGATGTCACGGGATTCTTGCCGGGAATCGGACAAGAGTGGGAAGGTGCGGTTCGTCGTGGAGCAAAGTTGCTTCATGCCTTTGCTGAAGCAGTAGTTCCACGTGTCACAGTTATTACTCGCAAGGCCTATGGCGGCGCTTTTGTTGCGATGAATTCAAAATCTCTTGGCGCAACGCACGTATTCGCATGGCCCCAAGCGGAAGTTTCAGTAATGGGGGCCGTTGCTGCAGTTCGTGTTCTGCATCGGCGCCTCCTTGCTGATCTTCCTGAAGATGCTCGTGCTGGTATGGAACTCGAATTAGCTGCCGAACATGAACGTGTTTCGGGGGGCGTTGCCCGCGCTATTGAAATCGGCGCCGTTGATGAAATGATCGAGCCCGATAACACTCGAAGCGCAATTGCGAGAATTCTCTCCGAAGCAGAATATCGCCGTGGTTCTCACGGAAATATTCCACTGTAACTTCTGAGAAAACTACTTAACAGAGAAGGTAACTGAGACTGTCGAAGTCACGGTTTTTTCAATACTAGAGGTGTCATATGCACCAGTATCTGCAGTCATAGTTGAATCTGGAGTTGTTACCTGGAAGACGCCTGAGCGCACAGACTGAACTGCTCCAACTTTTCCACCTACTGCCTTTGTAATTGCTTCGGCTCGAACTTTGGCATCTTTCATCGCTTCTTCAAGCAACTTTGGACGCATCTCAGGAAGCGTGGAAATGTAATACTGAGGGCCGTAATTGTTGACTGTGACTCCTCGTTGTAGCAACGAGCCAATTTCTTGAGATAACTTTGCAACGAGTTGTACATCTTTTGTGCGAACCACAACATCGCGAGAAGCGCGGTAATTCAAAATCTTTCCCGTGTTATTGCCGTTGACCCACTGCTCATTTCCATAAGAAGAAACAGATCCAAGAACCAACGCATCCTTGGGGATTCCCCCATCAACTAAATACTGCGTCACTGCCTCAACATCAGCGCCAACGCGCGCAACAGCTTCTGCCACTGTAGGACGTGTAAGAGAAACATTGAGGGTCCAGACGACGTTATCTGCAGTAGCAGATGTTTTTGCTGACCCAGTTACGGTGATTCCATTTGTTGTGCGAGATGCAAATCCTTCGCCTACTTTAAAAAGTCCACCACCAAGTGCTGTTGCAAGAATGGCTGCAATAGCGATGTAGAGAATAAAGCGGCGGCGTTCAACTGATGTCATAGGCGCTTGGGATGTCATGTTTCTATCCTATATCGCCCGCAAGCGCGCGACTTCCTGCAAATCGACACCGCGATACGGTTCAAGAGCCACATCCCATGGTTTTCCCATCGCCTCTTCCAAATTCTCACGGAGTTCTAATTCGTCAAAATTGGATAGCGCCTTGCAAATTTGATTTTCGCTTACCTGAATATTGCCTGCAGCATCAAGTGTTGCTCGGTGAATTCCAAGTTCTGGGGTGCAGCGAAAAAGTTCTCCACCGCTTTGATTAAGTTCATGAACTTCAAATCGAAGGTAGTGCCAATTTTTCAGCGCCGTAGCAATTTTGGCTGCACTTCCCTGTGGTGCGCGGAATTCAAGAGAAGTCCGAGAGGTTCCAGCAGCCAGAGGTTGATCGCGCCAAGAGATATTTTGAGGTGCACCAAGAAGTGAGTTAATCCCCCACTCGATATGTTGCCGCAGGGCAGAGGGCGCCGAATGAATGGTCAAGTGACCGTTCATCAATGTGTGTTGCATGAAGAGCTCCTAGCAAGGTTGCGATTTGTGCGACCTTCCCCGATCCACAACGCCAACTGCTAGTGAGTGCCTTATTTATACAACTTTCCGCCGACTTTGTGAATATGAGGGTCAAAGCCTCCATTTTTGAGCGTGAGTTATCCAACTGCGAAATAGGTATACCCCGAAGTAGCAGGTACGCTTGTCCCTAGTCGGACGCTTTATCAGTACCCGTTGTTAGATCTACATCTTTACTCGGTATGGCTGAACGCAAGACGAAGACTGGAGCGCGAGGAATTCTCGAACTCCCAACATATCGAAGGAATAGTAAAAACATATGGCAACAGGCACAGTTAAGTGGTTCAACTCTGAAAAGGGTTTCGGTTT
>JACCEC010516050.1_pt1 | contig 20661 bp, 6 predicted proteins | sample 7450121 | NCBI WGS metagenome assembly JACCEC01 (sample SAMN15323455, study PRJNA562643) | freshwater metagenome | isolation source: river surface water | place: USA:Blue River Watershed | collected 2017-08-18 | reverse complement strand
TCTTTTTATTCCTTATTGAACATTAAAAAATTCGCAAAATAAGTTCCATTAATTAAAAGAAATTTAAACAAAACAAATTTTCATATTATTAGTTATTTGTTATTTGTTTGAAATAGCTTTTCTTTTTTTAATGAAAATTAATAATTTTTTTTTCAATTATTGATAACTTTGATTTAAAACATATCTTAGCAAGTTATAAAAAAATTAAATTAATGATTAAAAAAGTTTTTAGTTCTAATAAAATTTTATTTTGATAATTTTATATTAAATAAAATACAGATTTTTTTTTTCAAAATTAGCTGAGCTCCGCCTAAGTTTGCAAGCAAACTTCGAATTTTTTCTCTAGAATTGAGGAATTTTTTTAAAAATAGAGTAGCAAGACAAAGTGTTGTCTTAGTTTAAAAATTCTAAATGGATAACCCTTTCAGTCCTACAAAACCTTCTGAAACCCAATACTTAAGTTTGGATTTCAAAAGGCCTAGAAGTTAACGATGGTTTTGCTTGATCAAAGTATTTTTTATTTAATTAAAATTATATGAATTTTAATTTCTTATAAATATCATCCGCTAAGTTTTAATTTTAATAATATTTCTCTATTAAAACAAAATTTTTATATAATTAGTCATCCAACTTGGTTGTTTGTAAATAAATTAAGCTGTTAAAAAAATTGTAACAAAAAATATTAAATCTTATTTTTAATTAGAATGTTAATTAATTTTTATTTTACAGATGAACTAATATTCAATTAGTTCATTTTTTATTGCTTTATAAGACTAAAAAAAACTATAATTTTCTGGTTTAAGTTTAACAAACTTATTAGAAAAATTTTTATAAATCTAAAAAAAACTCATGACCAAATAAGCTTTGCTTATTTTGACACAGCTATAAAGTGAGATTGGTAAAGCTTGACAAAGGCTGCAAAGCAGCCTTTGTTTTTGGTTTCACAAGCCTCAAATTTTTGCTAAGCAAAAATTAATTTCAGTATAATAAAGTTTTTAAAAAGTGATTATAATTTTTTATATAAAAAGTTTTGTTAAACTTAAGAAAAAAATAGTCTATTTATAAAAAAAGAAAAACGTTAAAAAAACTTGATCAAACAAATTATATTTTTTCAAACTTAAGTGAAAGGATTAAATTTCGTAAGCTCGTAAGTTTTACTAAGCAAAACTTACGAATGAATTCTTTGATTTTCACAAATACAATCAACCCGACCTTGCTGAATTTGGGTTGGAAAACTGATTTTTCAAATCCTTTGCAAGGGAAACATTTTTTTCTTAATAATTTTTTTTTAAATTTCTCTGAAATTAAAGAGTCAGGGATAGCTAACAAAACGCTATCTAGTCGATATACTCTTTCTATTAAAGAATTTAAAACTTTAAGTAAAAAAAAGACGATTAAAAAATTAAAAAAAAAAAATACTTTTTTTAATTTTTCACAAGAAAAAACAAATTTTTTTGATTTCAAAATGGCTAGTATAATAATTGCAAAACCTAAGCAAACCCAATCTATAGGATTGCATTTGGCAAAGCGATTGACTAGGATTTGTAGTGAAAATTCTCTTAATATACAAAATTCCGATTTTAAATTTTTTACTAATAAAAATTTTAATATTTATTACCCTTTAATTTGTAAAGAAAAAAAAAATAAACCCTCTTATCAAATTCAACCTAGTAAACCCGCAACGTTTTGGATGGATCAAAAAAGTTTAGTTTTGTATTATTTAATGATTTCATTTAGGCCTAATTTAGAGCTTTTAAAATTGACTAATTTTTCTTATAAGAAAATGTTAAGCATTTTTTTAAAAAAAAAAATCAAAGTGATTCCTTTAAATGGAACAAATTTTTATTCAAGTGATTCAAGACAATTTTTTAAATTTAAATTTTTTCAGGGAAAAATAAACTGTTCAAACAAAATTTATTTGGAAATGTTTTTTTCGAAAAAAAAACTACTTATATATTATAAGTTTAAAAAAATTTTTAAAAGTTATGTAACTTTTTCATTTAATGTAAAAAAGGATTGGACTTTTTTTTTCAAATATTTTTTATATTATTTAAATGATTTGTTAATAAAAAATAAAATAAAATTTTTTAAAAATATCTTTTTTTTAATTGATTCAATTCCCTTTATAAATCTTCAAATTCATCGTTTTTCTTATTTTTTCTCTTTTTGTTTAATTTTTAAAAAAACAAATTTTGATTTTGAGCCCAACTGGAAAAACCATTCCAGATTTTTTGCTTTACCTCGAATTTTAAATCATTTAATTACTAGTAAACCTATAGGTGTAAGTTTGGCAAAGGTTATGGGTCGGGCTTGGCAAGACATTTATAAAAAAAAAAATAATGATTTAATTAAAAATTTAATTAAAATCAAAATTAAAAGAAAAAAACAATATTTTTTATTTTTAAATGCCTTGCCAAAGGCTGCTAAGCAGCCTTTGCAAAAAAATACATTAAAATTTTTAAATAATTTTTTATTTGAATATTTATTTTATTGGTTAAAAAAGAAACATCAAAATAACAAAAATTTTTGGATTTTTAATAACTATTGGTTGTTTCTTCAACCTTCTGCTTATTTTTATTCGAATTCATTTAGCAAAATTATAAAAATTAAAAAAGTAAAGCATTCTGTTACCCTTAGAAAACCCAATTTGCTGAATTCGAATTCTCAAAAAAACTTGATTAAGCAAAAAAAAGAGCTTCAATCTAAACAAAATTTACTTTTTACTAACCAAAACTTACAGGTTTTGAAAAACCAAAGTTTGCAAGTAAACTTAGAATCAAACCCAAGCCATAACTTTTGGTTTGGAAAGGTTTCCAAATTGGGTTTTAAAAAAAAATTTCCTAAGTTTGCTTCCAAACTTAGAAACCTTTCAGATAATTTAATAAAACAACAATTCACAACGTACTATTTAAAAAAATATAAAAAAAACTTTTTTTTTGTAAAAAAAAATCGATTTTTTTTACAACAACAAACGAATTATTTCAGCAAAGCTAATTTAGGTAGTTTTATAGGGGCTTTCCTACTAGGGTTAAAAACAAATTATAAGTCAAAAACATTTTCTTTTAAAACAGAGCTCTTCTTGAAAAATCAAAAAAATAGGGTAGAATTTGCTGAATTAAATTTGAAAATCTTAGTACACGCAAAAATTAAAACTGAACTGCCAAAATCGATTTATAAATTTTGTTCTAATTTGTTAGAACAAAAAATGAAAAATTTAGATAATAATTATTCGAATAACTTAATAAAAAATTATTTGATTGTTTATAGATTTAATGAAGATTTCTTTTATTAATATATAGAATATATTATAATTTTTTATAACCTTAATAGGTTATCAAAAAAATTATAATATATACTATATATACTAATAAAGTTAATTTTAACGGGATGTAGCGCAGTTTGGTAGCGCATGTGCTTTGGGAGCATAGGGTCGCAGGTTCAAATCCTGTCATCCCGAATTTGTTATTATATAATTTTTTATATTAAAGTATTTTTTTTATTTTATAAAAAAAAAATACTTTAATATAACGTGCAAAAGTTTGCAAGCAACCTTAGTAAAAATTATCTTTGTTAAGATAATTTAAAATATTTAAGAAGTTTATAATTGAATTTTAAGTTTCTAGTGTAACTAAAAAATATTTATTGTTTAAAAAAAACAGATGCTCAAGCTGCTTTAACTAACAAGTTAGGAACTTTTTGACTAATTTTGATATATTAAACTTAGTTAACGATTCCAAATAAAAGGAATTCTTATGGTTGGAGTTATATTAAAAATAGCAAAATTATTGAAATGGTGTAGAAGATTGAAATTTCAATGATATTTTTTTCTAAAATAAACAATCCACTTTGTTTTTAAAAGTTAAAAACTATTTTCTAATACTTTATAACTGACGCTAATTATTTAGCGTCAATTAGGAATTAACAAAAAAATAATTATAAATTATAAAATTATTTATAACTAAACTAATATGTAAAATAGTTTATTATTATTTAGGCCCAACCGGACTTGAACCGATGACCTATTGCTTGTAAGGCAATCACTCTACCGACTGAGTTATGGACCTAATATTATTTAGTTTTTATAATTCTAATTATAAAACAAAAAATAAAAAAAAACAATATTGCTAAACTTTATATAATTAAGCTTGCTAAATTTCTTTGGTTTATGCCAATTTTTTTGATAGGAAAATAAATGTAACTTTATGGATTTTAAAATCCATAAAGTTACATTTATTTTTTTAAGAATTTTTTTTCAATAGCTTATAAAGCAAAAAAAAATTAAAGAGCGTTACCACGAGGTAATACTTCTTCAGGGAATACTAGTTTTTCATGTGGTTGGTCTTGAGCAGCCATCCAAGCACGAATACCTTCGTTAAGAAGAATATTTTTAGTATAGAAAGTTTCAAATTCAGGGTCTTCTGCAGCACGAATCTCTTGAGAAACGAAGTCATAAGCACGTAAGTTTAATGCTAAACCAACAACACCTAAAGCTGACATCCAAAGTCCTGTTACAGGAACGAAAAGCATAAAGAAGTGAAGCCAACGTTTGTTAGAGAAAGCTACACCAAAAATTTGAGACCAGAAACGGTTAGCAGTAACCATTGAATAAGTTTCTTCTGCTTGTGTTGGGTTAAACGCACGGAATGTGTTAGCACCGTCACCATCTTCGAATAATGTATTTTCAACAGTTGCACCGTGAATAGCACATAATAAAGCACCACCTAAAACACCAGCTACACCCATCATGTGGAATGGGTTAAGAGTCCAGTTGTGGAAACCTTGGAAGAAAAGAATAAAACGGAAAATTGGAGCAACACCAAAACTTGGAGCGAAGAACCAACCAGATTGTCCTAAAGGATAAATTAAGAAAACAGAAGTGAAAACAGCAATTGGTGCTGAGAAAGCAATAGCGTTATAAGGACGTAAGTTTACAGAACGAGCGATTTCAAACTGACGAAGCATGAAACCAATTAAACCAAAAGCGCCGTGTAAAGCTACGAAAGCCCAAAGACCACCTAATTGGAACCAACGAGTTAAGTCACCTTGTGCTTCTGGACCCCATACAAATAATAATGAGTGACCAAAACTGTTTGGAGGTGTAGATACACCAGCAGTTAAAACGTTACAACCTTCTAAGAAAGAACTTGCTAAACCATGAGTATACCATGATGAAATAAATGTAATACCAGTTAACCATCCACCTACAGCAAAGTAAGCACATGGGAATAATAAAAGTCCTGACCATCCTACGAAAACAAAACGGTCTTGACGTAACCAGTCATCAGCGTCATCAAACCAAGTACGTTTTTCTTGATAAGTACCAATCGCTATAGTCATAGCGTGCATCTCCAGAATATTTTATACAATCAATCATTTCGTTAAATTTTGTTTACTAATTCATTTTATTAGTAGTTTTAGTTTTTAAACTTTAGAGTATTATAATTATACCTAATTTATTCAAATTAATAAATTTTAGAAAAAAAAAACTTAGGATCTATTCCTATTAAAATTCATTATTTAGTATTTTAAAATTTATAAAAAACTTTTTTGGAAACTTGGAAAGTCATATTTAGCTAATTTTTGACCTAATTTTGCAGAGGTAGGATTTGAACCTACGGCCTTGGGGTTATGAGCCCCACGAGCTACCAGACTGCTCTACCCTGCGATATTGAATCTTAATTAAAAACTTTATTAAAAAAAAAGTTATTAATAATATTTTTAAATATAATAATAAATTTATCAAAAAATGTCAATCATTTTTTTTTGATAGTAAAATTTATTTATTTTTTAATTTTTTTACTAGTAGCTGTTCATTCATTGATTTTAGATACAAGAACATAGTCGTAAAAAAAGTAAGACTTTGAAATTTAAAAAAAAAATCAAAGAATTTATATTTAGTTTTAAACTAAATATAAATTCTTTGATTTTTTTTTTAATTTCAAAGTAACAAATAAAATTATAGCCAAAAGCGTTTTTTTTTTTAAAGGATAGGAAATTTAGAAAGTTTGCTTGGAAACTTAGAAATGATTCTATAAAATTTGAATGAATTTTGATTCAAATCTTAAATAAATGATCAAAATCCTGTCTTTTATAAATAATTCTTAATTTTTTCTTTTTGTTTCTAAATTTTGCCAAACAAAATATAGAAATTGTCCAAACCGAAACTAATTATGCATGCATCCTTTGCTTCGGTTTGCAAGATTGATTTTAAAAAAACTTATTTAAGAAAAACGAGAAAATGTTTTAATAACACTTATTTCTTTAAATTCTTTAATTATAGATTGATTTAAAGAATTAAATGCGTAGAAATCTAAAATTTCTCTTGATTTATCTAAAGAAGTGTAAGCTTTTATAAAACAATCAAACATAAATTGATTATAGATTTCTTGAGAAGTTATTGTTTCAAAATTAAACCAATGATTCCATATTCCATTAGTAAGATTCCAACGACGATTTCGTCCATTATAAAATTGTTCCGCGTCTGGAAAATCTATAAAAATATCACCAATAGATTCAACAAAGTTATATCGCCAATCAATTTCACTAGAAAAAGTACTTTCTGTGTTATGTTCATTTAATTGTCCATTCCACCATTGAGTATTTAAATAATTTCTATGACGATTTAGAATTCTATTTCTATAATACGAATTAATATTCGTAGGTTTTACAGTAGACTTTTCAACAGCAGCTAAAGTAATAGATGAATTAGCAAATCCAACAAATTTATCTGAAATAATTTCAGATCTAAAAAATTCGCGAATTGGCAGTTTATAAAGTCGTTTAACTAAACGTTGGTTCTGATGAAATTGAAGTGTAGTTTGTAAATTTTTAAATGGAAAATTTGCTTTATGTTTAATTTGTTCTATTGAGAATGTTCGTTTATAATTTTCGTAACGTTTTAAAGGTAATAAAATTGTTGAAGTTGGTGGACTAGGAGACTCATAAAACGATGAAAAATTGGAAGAAGATAAAAGTTTTGGAGTCATTAAATTTCGATTTAATAAATATCTTTTTGAAATGATTGAAAATAATAAAGATGATACAGATCGCCATGTTTTATCAATTCCATAAAGACTTGTTAGACCCTTATTTCCATCTAAATTTAAAAGATTTTTTGAAAAAGTTGATTCAAAACCTTCTTGCATCGAAATTGAATGGCGAGTTTTATAATCGGAAAAGCTTAATGTCGATGTACTTAATAACTCTCCTAATTTTCCAGCAATTAAGTGAATAAAATGTCTTTTTAGAGTTTTTGTTGATGCATAAAGACTTAAATAAATATTATTTTCAAAAGGTATTAAATCGATTGGAGACATAACATTTTGTTTCATTTGTTTTTTTCTAGGTTCAAGGGATAAATGGGATTGAGACTCTAAGGATTGAGTTAATAAAAGATTCATAAAAATTTTACTAACATAAAAATAAGTACGTGCTATAACATTTATTAAAGTTTTTGATCTTTCAATTTTTCCGTTTGATTTGTAAGTAAATGGAGGTTCTATTGAAAAATAACGTATTTTTTTTGAATTTTGTGGATTAGGATTCGCAAGCATAGCTTTTTGTGAATATTGTTTCATTTTAAAAGGATTAATAATGAAATCTTCTTTTTTTGATAAATGATAAGTAATTGTAGCTGACTTATGTTTTTTCTTATTAAAAGTTTGTTTGTATAATACTAATTCTTTATGAAGAGCTTCATTATTAAAATGAATAAATTTATCGTTGAATTTTCCTAATGGAAAATTTGGATTAAAAATGCCAGAAATCGTTGAGAAGTCAATCGTTGAACCTTTAGGGAAAAAAGAATTAACTAGAAATTGATTGCCAAGCAATAAATTCGCTTTTAATATTTCCCATCTGCTAAATAAATTAGGGATAATTGGAAGTCCAATGGTTTCATCGAATCTTCCTGGACGTCTTAAAGCTGGATCTAAAATATACGGCAGATGTGTTGTTGCAAAAACAATAAAACCACGATTACCTTTTACGCTGTCTATAATAACTAGTAAATCCGTAATGATATCTAATTTAACAGAAACATTTGATAATGCCATATCAGCTAATAAAGCAATTTTTACACGTGTTGAATAATTTGATTTAGCTATAAGTGCTAATTGTTCTCCTGGAAGACCTGACCAAGGCATTTCTTTAACAACTTGTTTAGGCTTTAATTTTTTTTCTTCTTTTAATAGTAAAACACTAAAAGGAGAAGTAGCAGGTGGAGCTAATAATTGATTTTTTTGAATTTGTAATGAGCTCGATAACTTCGAAATATCATCATTTGAAATGTTTTCGTCGTTTTTTCTTGAACTTGAAGAATAAGTTTGATTAGAATCAGTCACAATTTTATTTAAATTTAATGGACTAGTTGGTGTAATAAATGAGTTTCTTAATTTTTGTGAACTTAATCCTAAAAATAAATTAAAACAAAAATGATTCGTTGGAATTAAAAGAGAAAAATCTCCTTTATAAGGTTTTTTATAATGACTGACAACATGTTTTGAAAGTTGATAAATCACTTGATTTTTTTCATGCATTTCTTCTTTTTCAGTTCCAAAATCACTGCTTTTTGTAGTATCATCATCTGAAATTAAAAAAGGTCGACGTTCACCAATATAATGAATATCTTCAAGTAAAAAAATACATGGAGTATGTAATGAAAGAGCTTCAAAAACATCTCTTAATAATTTAATCCCAATAGCAACTCCTCGATAAATCATAGCATATCGATTTGCATTGTCTGTAATGATTTTTAATTCAGTTTCTCCAGCTAGAGCTTGGATTAATAAACTTTTTTCATTTCCTTCGGATCCAATTACTAAAATATTTTTTGAAATTTGTTTTGAGAAAATCCCTGAAAAAATTTGACAAATGATTGTTCCAAGGGGTTGTTGAATCGATTGAGAATATTTAATAGAAGGAAGTTGACCAAATGACTTTGGTGGATGAAGATCGATAAATAATTCAGTATCTTTTCCTTGATAACTTAAAAATTGATTAACAGACCAAAGAATATCCGTTTGAGATTTACTTTCTTTTTTTCTATTAATAGCTAGATTAACTAATCCATTATTTAAAAAGAAACGATTATCAAGACTGTTATTATCTCTTTGTTTTTTATAAGTAAAGTTGTTCACAAATCCAACTTTACCAGTTAAGTTTGGAAAGTTTTGAATCAAATAGCTTTTTTTAATGCTAACTTTATCTTTTGTTAAATTTAATTTTCCAGGTTGAGTTTTTAACCAACCACCAAGACTATCCGAGTTTTTAACTGGAAAACTAAAAAGATTTAAGATTTGATCTTTAATATTTAAAAACTTCGAATCAAAGTCATTCGAAGCAAGATTTTGGCCTGAGTTTTTAATTCTTAAAAGATTTTCTTTTTCATATGCATAAATTTCAAGTTTGTCTAAAAGACGGTTTTGTTCTTCTTTTAAAGAACTAAGTTCAGAAATGTTAATATTTGATGTTTCAGCAATATCAATTAATAATTCAGACCAAAGATCCCAGAAAATTAATCCTTTTTTTTGTCGTATAATTAAGTCACTATCTGGTTGAAAAAATTGTTCAACGAACAATTGATAACTATTCCAAATTCTACGTTGCATTAAATTTGGAGTTAAACTTAATATTGAAAAATTAAAGAAATATTGACTTAAAAACAATGGTTGAACAATTCTTGATGTTTTAATAACGGAATGCGTTATTGAACTATCAATAGTATCTGGAATAGTTGTTGTTAAGTCAGATGACCATTCAACTAAAAATGCATAAGAAATCCAATCAACCATTAATTCTCCAGGTTTTTCAAAAAATGAATAAATTGAACTTAAAAGAAATTGGAAAACATCTAAACTTTTTATAATAGATGTATAAAAATAGAAAGATCCTTTATAAGAAAAAGAAAAAATCCATGTTAAAATTGACAAAATGAAAATTTTAAAAGAATCATAAGATTTTAAAGTTATGCCTTGTAGACTTAATCCTACTGGTGGGGTTTGGAGAAACATTTTTTCATTATTAGAATTGCTAAAACTTGGAGAAATAGTTTTTATTAATTTGCTAGAGTTTAATTTTAGAATTAAAATTGATTTTATTATTGAATGGATTAATGAAAAATAAATTAAACCAAAAGTAATTTTGTTCGATTTTAAAGATAATTGTGATGCTATTAAATTATTAGACATTTTATAATAATCCTTTCCAAGAATATGAAAATTTAAATAAAAACTCCAAGAATATTTATCCATAAGATTTTCTTTAATAAAGTCTAAAAATTCTTTTTTAATTGGCATAGAAGGATTTAATATGTTTAACTTTTTTAAAACTTTAAATGAATTCGTTTGAGAAGCTAGTGATAGTTTATTTAATTCTAAATTATAATTTCTTTTTTCATCCAATTTTTGCTTTGCAAAAGTTTGAGAGTTAAAATTTAAATGAATTTTTGAAGGATTAGAGAAAAAATCAGTTTGATCAATTAATTTTTTAATATACTTATGTTTTAATTGAGATAGTTCAAAATGATTTTTTGACCATAATGGAAATAATACTGGCATTAAGAAAGTTTTTAAAAAATTATTTTCTTTAATATTAATATTAATGTTATTTACCGAAGTTACCCCCCAACTTGTTATCTGATTTTTATTAGGAGATTGAGACGTGAACCAATTTTTAGATAATCTGCTACCATTAGTAACCGTTTTAAATTCTCCTAAATTTTTAGAAATAAAATTTGGCATTGCATTATAAAAATTTTGATAAATAGCAAAAATAATGTCTAAATAAATTTTAAAAAGTTTAGAAATTAAAATTATATGAAATTTAATTAATCCTCGAATTTCTGCAAAACTAATAACTGAAAGTAAAATACAAAAATGAAAAAAGAATGCACTTATCCAAAGAATTGATGAATTTGTTTTTAAATAATTTCCTGGGTTTTTAAATAATGGAAGAATATTTATTTGTGGAGTCATCGTATAGCTATACCAATAATTAATATTATTTGTAAATTTATTAAAAGAATTTGAATTAAGAGAATTCAATGTTTTATTACTATGGTTAGAAACTATATTTCGTTTATTTGGAATTTGTTGACTTCTTAATAAATAATTTTTTTGTAATGTTAATTTATCAAGTTTTTTTGTTAAAAAGCCTAAATAAGACAATTTTTTTTCTTTTTTTCTTAATTTTTGTTCCGTAAGATTAAATGAACGTTTTAATTTATCAAGACTTGTTACATTTGATGATTCAAACCAATTTTTTATTAAACTTGAATGAACTTTTGAATTTGAATAGGTTGCATCTAAGCCTACTTTTTCCTTTAGTCCAGATGGTACTCCATTAATAAGATTTAATTCTGTTTTATTTAGTAGATATTTGTTAAAAAATCCTTTATTTAAAAGACTTTTTATTAAAAGTTCATTGTCAACATTTTTAAAATGAGAATCCAAAATCATAGATTTTTGATCTAAAAAATTATTGAAAGAATTATTCATTTTAAAAATAATTTTTTTTGTTTTATTAGTTTTTGATTGTTCTCTTAATTTTTGTGAGATCCATAATTCATTTCTTTGATTAAATTCTTTAAATGATCCTAAATTTGATTTATTAACAGCCCAGTAAAGACGTAATTTTGAAAAATGTCCATAAAAATTAATTGGAAAATGATTTGGAATTTCCAGAGTTAACGTTTTTCCAAATTTAATCCAAAAATCTTTAACCGGTTTAGGTGCTTGAAGACGTTTACGACCTAGTTTATATGAACGCGCTTTTACTTGACCTGATAAATTTAAATTTTCTCGAATATTTAAAATAATTTGTTGAATTCGTTCATAAAGAATTCTTCTGTATTCTGCCATATTAATAATAACTTGCCATTTCATCGAATCTGATGAAAAATAAGAACTTTGAAGATAATTTTTAATATTTATAGAATCATTAAATGTTAAAGAATTTCTTGGGATTGTTGAACTAATTCCTGAATTTAAAAAGAAATTGTCGTTTTTTAAAACGTTATTTTGATAATTTATATTTTTAAGACCATTTAAAAAAGTAGAATGGTCATTCCCATAAAATGGATTTAGTGTAGCTCCTCCCACTATTGAATGTGTTATAGGAACTTCACGAAAAGAATGGTTTAAACTAAAAATTTCATCATTTAACTTTTTAATATTCAAGTATAAGTTCCAACTGTTATTTACTTTTTTAATATCATTTAAATAACTTTTTACACGCATTAAATAAGGATTTAAATTAGCACGTAACCAATTTGATTTCCAAAAAAGTCTTTTTAAATCACCTAAAACAGTTCTTGAAATATAATAAAAATCTTTATCTGTAAAGAAAGGTAAATAAGTTGAATCAAAACATATTAAACCCGTTGGAATGCCATATAATCGTTGAATGGTTTCTTTACTTAATTGATTTTGAGAATCCTTTGTTTTTTCCCAATTTTGAGAATAATTTCGACAAATTTTTTCACGTAATAAAACATTTTTTAAATGATTGCTTGCTAAATCAAATTTATACGCCTTTTCAAAGCTTAAGTTTCTCGAATGCGAACCCTCTGTGCTCGCATTGCTTTTAGGAAGCATTTTAAATTTTAATTTTGAATTTATAAGAAATGTATTTTTTGAATTTCTTAAATCATTTAAAATTATAGTTCGTCGAACTTTTAAAAATTTATTATAAAATTTAAATCGAAGCCAAAGTGGACGAGGATAAAAACGTTTACGTTTTTTTCTACGGCGTGTTTCTTTTCTTTGTTTTTTCTTTCTACGTTTTTTTTTATTATATTTTTTTTTTTCTAACATTGATAAGTATTTATTTGAACCTGGGAGATCTAAGCTTAAATGTTTCGTTTGGCTATTCAAATTTAAAACAGGTTCATTTGACTCTTGATTAAAGAAAATGGAATTCTGAAAATTAGGTTTGGCTACAACAATGAAAGGAGTTTTAGCAAAACTCTTTTGTTTTCTTGTTAATTTTTTCGTATTTGTTTTTTTAATAACTAATCTATTTTTAAATAATAATGACGGAGAAACAAAATCTTTTTGCATTAAAAAATTTGTAGAAAGATTTGAATTTCTATTGTTAAAAAACTTTTTCTTAGTTTCAAGATGTTTTTTTATATGAAGCTTTTTATTTTGTAAATTTAACAAGTTTATATCCTTAACTTTTAACTTTTCAAAAATTTTTAACGAAAAATTATTTGTTATATTAGTTTTTCTCAAAGCTAACGAAGATAAAACCTTTTTTTTAGTCTTTAAACTAGAAGCATTATTTTTATCTAAATTTTTGCTATCTGGAAAATAAAAAAATTTTTTCGATAAATAGCTTCTAAAAATTTTTTCTAATCTTAAAATTTGAGATTTTTTTTTCATGGCTAGTTCAATTGGTTGAGATTTTTTTAAAGGAATTTTAATAAATCGTTTAACTTTATTTAAATCTGGAGTATTTGATAAGAAAAAATTTTCTTTTTTATAAGTAACTAAACATCGTTTACTTGGAATATTTGTATAATCCATTTTTTTAACATTAATAGGGGCTGTTTGGCCAAAATTGCTAGTTTTCTCTTTACTTAGTTTTAGTTTTGTTAAACCTAAATTGTAAATTTGGGTTTGCGTCGGACTATTTATTAATTTAGGACTCTTTGTACTAACGATTTGATTGCCCTTTAATAAAATATATTTATTTTTACTATTTTTAAAACTGAAATGTTTTTCTAATGTAGAAGATTGAATAGGTTTTAACCAAATTCTTTGAATTTTTTTAGATAAAAGATTAAGATATTTTGAAAAATACGAATAATTATTCTCTTTAACAAAAGATTGTTTTTCAACTTTAAAAAAGTTATTTAGCTTAGATGCGCCCATTTTTAATGTCATGATTCGATTAGCTGAATGGTTTTGATAATTTGATAAAATTTGGTTTTTACTAGCATCGTTCAAAGTTTGATTTAAAATACTTTTTTGTTGACTAATAGAATTTTGTTTTTCAGTTGTTCTGTTTAGAAAGATTTTATCTGCTTTAGTTTCGTAAAACGAATAATTTTTTACATTAACCATTAAAATTGGATGTGATAGTTTTATTTTGCAATTATTTAAAATACCTTGTTTGTTTTGCTCTAAATTTTGAAATTTTTTATTTTTACTAATAAAAGAGGATAATTTTTCTAAATTAAAACCATAATTATTATTTTTTGAAAAAATTGTTATTTTTCTATTTGAAAAATTTATGAGTTTATTTAATTCTGAATTTAAAACTAAAGATTTTTTTTCTTTAGTCTCCATTGAAATTTTTGTTTCATTATGTTTTTGAATCTCTTTACTTAGCCCAATAATATTATTTAATTGATTTTCAGAATCATAATTTTTATCCTTAAAAATACTAGTTAAAGAATTATTTAAAGCATTTAAAGTTAAATAATATAAAGATTCTTTATTTAATTTTGTTAAAGATTTTTTTAAACCAAAATGATTTTCATTGTTTAGATTATTATTGTCAATATTAGCTTTTTCTATTTTTTTTGTTAATAAGAAGATTATTGTTTTTTCTAAAAAATCGTTCTTTTTTTCTTTATTGTGTGTTAGATCAAAAATTTGATCTTCAATCATCCAATTCTGAGAAAATAAATTTTTGTTTAAATGCTTATTAAACTGTTGATTTGAAAAAATTGAAATAGGAGTTAAAAATTTGTAATGATTTTCATAATTTGAATCGTTTACAAAAGCCTTTTTATAAAAACCCGACTCTAACCCTATAGGTTGGGAAAGAATTTGATTTTTAAAGGAAACAAAATTTAATGCGCTATAAAACTTTTTAGAAAAATTTATTTTATCAAATCTATCCATTAAACTTGACGCTAATTGATAAGATAAAAGTGGATTTTTATAAAATTGCTCTTTATTTGAAACAATAGATGGAAGAAAATTTTTCTCTTTTAATTCAAGAAAAAACTGAGATTTCGAAACTTTATTATTTAAAATTTTACTAAATCGTTCAAATTTAGGAGCGACTTTTAAAGTTTGAGTAACAGAAAATTTTTGTAATTTTTTGTTTTTTATTCCTATTAATTTCATAGGACGGGATCCTTTATTAAAATCGAAACCTTTATATTTATTTAAATTAAAGTTTGATTTATGATAGAAATTAAAATCACGGTCAAAAAAATTTTCTTTAAGTAAATTAGCCTTAACATTTTTATCAATTTTTACAGTAGAAAATTTAGTTGTTAAGCGTTTTGACCCCAAGATTTCAAAATGAAAATGAGTCTTAGGCAGATTCGTTCTAAATTTTTGACCAAAGGAAAGCCAATTCAATGGCTTTGAAGTAACCAATCCGTAAACTTGGTTTGGTTTCGGTTTGAAAAGACTTAAAGTTTGGTTAGAAGTTAATATAGAGTTTGAATTTTGATTACTTTTAGTAAATTTTTGAGTTGAATTTGCTAATCCTTTAAGATTAATTAGAGGTTGATTAAAATTGATATTATCTAAAATGGAGTAAGTATCTTTTTCTAATCGTTCACTTAGTAAAATATTGAAATTTTTATTTAAAAAATTCATTTTATTTCTAAATGAATAAAAAGAAGAGGTTTTTGAATAATCAGGGCCTTTTAAAAAAGAATTTAACCAAATAGATTTTAATGTTGCTTGATCTATAAGATTTTTTAAATAAATCTTATAAATTTTAAAAGACTTAATGTTTTCAAAAAAATTATTTTGGTTATAACTGAGTTGTAAAGAATTTGAGAATCCTAATAATTCTAAGTTTTTACGAGAAATATTTGTATTTAATGGATCAAGTAAAGCGATTCCTAAATTATAATCTAATGAATTTTGTAAGGTTTTTTCTAAATCATCTGAATAAAGTTTATATAATTTAAAATACTGTTTTTTTAAGGGATCAAATTTGATAGATTCCATTTGATTATTTGACTCTAAACCAACAGTTTCAAACTTAGAAAGATTATGGAAACCCAAATTTACTGCTTGTGTTTGAAAACCATTTGAATCAAACAAACTAATATCTTTTTGCTTATAATCCATTCTTATTTTGTTAAGCCCAGTTGCACTAGTTAAATTCGTTTTTTCCATATTAGTTGAATTTAATGTTGCTGATTCAAAAAGGTTAGTTTTTTTAATATCTACAGGTAGATATATATTATTCAAAAAGTTTTGATTAAATTGAACAAATTTATATGAAAGAGACGCATAATCTATGACTGTTGGAATGCAAGTTACAAACCCCATAAAAGGTAACAACCAATAACAAATGACTGATTTTTTATAAGGAAAATTTTGATTTAAAATATTTATTTTTTTATTAAAATTATCTGTTTTAAACAGATTTTTAACGTTGCTGGTAAAGGCTGAACTATCAGACTTCGGCAAGAAGAGCCCAATTTGATTTTTTCTTGAAACTTCGGAAAAAAGTGAAATTTTTGTTATACCAATTCCTAAATTTTGTAATTGTTTTTCTTTTTTCTTAAAGAAATTTAGGTTTGTTGGATTTTTTACTAAAAGAAATGAATATTTTTGTTTTTTCGTTTTAAATAAAAAAACATCTTGAAAAGATGTTTTTAAAGGTTGACTTAAATTTGAATGTTTAACGTAACTATGTACAACTTGATTTTTTTTTAAGGCAAAGCTAGCTGCACGAGGAAAACTTTTAAATTGAATAGAGTCATAAAATATATTTTGTAAAAAAATATATTTTTTATTTATAATAGGAATTTGTGACATTTTATAAATTTTAATGATATAAAAAATTATATATAAAAATAGTTAATTAATTTTAACGATTTAAAAAACTAAGTGACAACAATTTTTACTAAAATTTTATGAAAAAATTATTAAAACAGAAGTTCCCCCTAATATACTATAAAATGTATAGATTTTTTCATTCTAAGTTTTTAACTTAGAAAAAAAATTTTAAAGGTCGAATCAACTGTTTATTGAATGGCTGGGATTTTGATTTTATTTATTTTTAAAAATCAATACAAATCCAAACAGCATCCAAATGAAAAAAGTCTTTTAGTTAATTAGATCTTTAGACCTCTATTCCTTCTTAATCTTGAATTAGGATAGTTATTTAAAATTTTTAAATAACTACAATAATTCAAATATATAAAAAATAATAAAAAAAATTTAATATGTTATAAATATTAAAAATTTGTAAATTTTTCTTTAGAGAATATTATAAATTTTTAATATTACTCTAATAGTGTAGTTAGTGTAGTTAGTTAGATTAGTTAACTAATCTAACTAACTACACTAAGAAATTTTAACCTTGACGTTGTTTATGTTTTGGATTTGTACAAATTACCATAACTTTACCATTTCGTCTAATTACACGACAATTGTCACAAATTTTTTTTACAGAAGCACGAACTTTCATTACAATATTTTTTTAATCAATTCTACTTTTTAGTTTTTATTTTTTAAACATTTTACGCAAATATTTATTTATTTATTTATTTATTTATTTAAATTATACTTTAATTTTCAAATTAAAGTATAATTTAAATAAAACTTTTAAAACTTTTGTTAAAAGTTATCAGTTAATAAGATAAGCCAATAATTTAAAAGCAATATAAAATTTAAATTTTTAATTGGATAAAATTTTTTAAGTTATAATTAGAATAAATAAAATAATAATTTACTTATTCAGATCGGGTAAATTTTTTTTTAAAGTTAGCTTAATGGTCATTTTATAAATTTTCAACTATTTAAAATCTATGAGTAAAGTATACGATTGGTTTGAAGAACGTTTAGAAATTCAAGCTATTGCTGATGATATTGGCAGTAAATATGTTCCACCACATGTAAATATCTTCTATTGTATTGGTGGTATTACATTTACATTATTTCTTGTTCAAGTAGCAACAGGATTTGCAATGACGTTCTATTATCGTCCTACAGTTGCAGAAGCTTTTGCTTCAGTTCAATATATTATGACTGATGTAAACTTTGGTTGGTTAATTCGTTCTATTCACCGTTGGTCTGCTAGTATGATGGTTCTTATGATGTGTTTACACGTTTTCCGTGTATATTTAACAGGTGGTTTTAAACGTCCAAGAGAATTAACATGGGTTACAGGTGTTATTATGGCTGTTTGTACAGTATCTTTTGGTGTAACAGGATATTCTCTTCCATGGGACCAAATTGGATATTGGGCTGTTAAAATTGTAACAGGAGTTCCAGAAGCTATTCCTGGAATTGGTAGTGGTCTTGTTGAATTATTAAGAGGTGGTGTAGGTGTAGGTCAATCAACTTTAACACGTTTCTATAGTTTACACACATTTGTTTTACCTTTAGCAACTGCAGTATTTATGCTAATGCATTTCTTAATGATTAGAAAACAAGGGATTTCAGGACCGCTTTAATTTTTTTAACTTTTTAAAAAAATAAACTTAGTTAAAAAATTTACTAAAAAAAATTTGACTTTATTATATATTAAACTTTTAGATATAGATGAAATATAAAGAAGTCTTTTTTTTTTTAAATAAGTGATTGTTAATGTCTATTTTTTTGTCCCTGCTGTGATAAATAAATATAGACATTAACAACAACTTATGGTAAATTATTATAAATAAAATATTATTTATGCCTTCGTGATGGAACTGGTAGACATCCTGGTTTTAGGAACCAGTGCTGAAAGGCGTACCGGTTCAAATCCGGTCGAAGGCAATAAAATTTTTAATAAAATTAAAAATTTTTTTATTAAAAGAAATCCATTTTATATTTTAAAAAGTAGCGCTTAAAACAATGTTTTAAGCCAATTAATACTTTTTTTTTAAGAAAAAAAATGATTAATTGGTTGCGTCACATTTAATTTTTTGTATGCAATTTTATATATAACCATCGATCACTTTTTTATTATTGATTTTAAGGAAAATAAAAAACACTCGATTCAAATCAAAAAGAAAATTTTATCTTAATCAAAAACCCCTTAAAGAAGGGTTGGTAGATTCTCTTTTTTTAAAATCAGTAGTATCGTTACTCCAAATTAAGATTTTTAATAAATTTTAATACAAAAAACAATAGCTTTTCGAAAAGCTATTGTTTTTAAAAAAGCTGAAGGTTACTTTTGCTAAGAGAAAAATTTCTCCAATTTAATAATATTAACTGAATTTTTTATATTTAGCTAGTTTAGACAAAAATCTAGCTTAGCAAACGCTAACAAAGGCTTTCAAAGTCAGCTTAGCTGACTAAGTTTGCTTGCAAACTTAGACATTTAATATTGAAAATCGATATGCAAATAAACTTGCATAAAAAAATTAGGAAAAAAATCTCTTAAAAGTTTTTATTTACTTAAAAAAACAAAATTTATGCCTATTGGTGTTCCACGAATTATTTATTGTTGGGGGGAAGAACTTCCAGCTCAATGGACAGACATTTATAATTTTATTTTTCGTCGAAGAATGGTTTTTTTAATGCAATATTTAGACGATGAACTTTGTAACCAAATTTGTGGTTTATTAATTAATATTCATATGGAAGATCGTTCTAAAGAATTAGAAAAAAAAGAAATGGAACGAAGTGGTTTTTTTAAATCTTCTGTAAAAAAATCAGGTGGACAAGATTCAAAAAAAACAGACACTTTAAACAGTTCATTTGATTCAAATAAGAAAAAAGCTAAAGGCCCTGCTCTTGAAGATTTATTAGGAGCTGATGAAGATTTAAATATTGAAGATAATCAAACACTAGAACAATATACTTTACAAAAAATTACAATGGAATGGTTAAATTGGAATGCTCAGTTTTTTGATTATTCAGACGAACCTTATTTATTTTATTTAGCAGAACTATTATCTAATGATTTCTCAAAAAACGAAGGTCGTATGTTATATAATGGGAATCCAAAAGAAATGTCAAAATTAATGATGATGTTTAAAAATATGACAAATTCTCTTAACGGAAAAGATTCTTCAAAAATGTTTGATAAATTTGTTGGAAATATGGACATTAATTCAGAATTATCGGATCCTTCTGGAAAGAATGGTGGTGGATTAAAACCTCTGGATGTTTATTCACCATTTAGATTATTAGCCAATTTTACTTCTCAAGATTATAGTTTAAAAGATGTAAATCCTGTTACATCCGATGAAAAACTTTTAAAAATGCTTGATCAAACACAAACATTAAGCAGAAATAATTCAGGATCAATGAAAAAATTATTATCTGAACTTTCTCAAAAAAATTTCTTCCAAGATTTAAAAAATCATCAAAAATTAGAACAATCTTCTGAAAAAGCTTTAGGACAACGTCGATTACGCAAAGAATATACATTAGACAAAATTAATTCATCTGAAGCATTAACTAATGTAGGTTGGTTAAGTGAAACAGGAAGAAATCGAGGAAAAAAATCATCAAATTATTTAGATTTTTCTGGGAAAAACGGAGGAGTATCAAAACCTCTTGATGTTTATTCACCATTTAGATTATTAGCGAATTTTAGCTCTCAAGATTATAGTTTAAAAGATATAAATCCAGTTACATCGGATGAAAAACTTTTAAAAATGCTTGATCAAACACAAACTTTAAACAGAAATAACTCAGGATCAATAAAAAAATTATTATCAGAACTTTCACAAAAAAACTTTTTCCAAGATTTAAAAAATCATCAAAAGCTAGAACAATCTTCTGAAAAAGCTTTAGG
>JACCEC012370151.1_pt1 | contig 20662 bp, 13 predicted proteins | sample 7450121 | NCBI WGS metagenome assembly JACCEC01 (sample SAMN15323455, study PRJNA562643) | freshwater metagenome | isolation source: river surface water | place: USA:Blue River Watershed | collected 2017-08-18 | reverse complement strand
TCAGTAATCCTGCTTCATCAAGGATGGCAACACCAAGCTCTTCGGCCTTGGCGAGTTTGCTGCCAGCTTCTTCGCCGGCGACAACGTAGCTTGTTTTTTTAGATACCGAACCAGACACCTTGCCGCCAGCTGCTTCGATCATTGCTGCGGCTTCATCGCGTTTGAGAGTCGGCAGCGTGCCTGTCAGCACAAAAGTTTTACCCGTCAGATGCTGAGAACGCTGCTCGGGTTCGCCCTCTTCCCAGTGTATGCCAGATGCACGTAATTGCGCGATCAGCTCGCGATTGATGGGGTCATGCAAGAAGCTCAAAATACTTTGCGCAACCACCGGCCCGATATCATCTACTGCCAGTATCTGTTCTTCGGTCGCATCCAGCAGTGCATCAAGATTACCGAAGTATTTTGCGAGTGATTTGGCGGTTGATTCGCCCACATGACGAATACCCAGTGCATAGATGAAACGCGCCAGTGTCGTGGATTTGGATTTTTCCAGCGCGTCGAGCAAATTTTGCGCTGACTTTTGCGCCATGCGATCCAGCTCGGACAACATCACCAGACCCAGCTTGTAAAAATCTGCGGGTGTGGTCACCAAACCGCGATCGACCAATTGCTCGACCAGTTGCTCACCCAGGCCTTCGATATCCATCGCACGACGCGACACAAAATGCAGCAAACCACCTTTGCGTTGCGCCGCGCAAGTCACCCAGCCGCCTGAACAACGCGCAACCGCCTCCTCTGCTGGTCGCACAATCGCGGAGCCACAAACCGGGCACTGGCTTGGCATGACGAATTCAAGTGCTGCCGCAAGGCGACGCTCAGGTACATTGGCGACGACTTCAGGAATCACATCGCCAGCACGGCGCACGATGACGGTGTCACCGATACGGATATCCTTACGCCTTACTTCGTCTTCGTTATGCAGGGTGGCGTTGGTCACGGTGACGCCACCGACAGAAACCGGTGCCAGCCGCGCGACTGGCGTCACGGCGCCCGTGCGACCGATTTGCACGACAATATCCTGGACCACCGTAGTCGCTTCTTCAGCAGGAAATTTATGCGCCAGTGCAAAGCGCGGTGCGCGCGATACGAAACCGAGCACACTTTGCTGATCCAAACGATTGACCTTGTAGATCACCCCATCAATTTCATACGGCAGTTGCGCGCGCTTGGTGGCGATGGACGAGAAAAATGACAGCAAGCCCGCTGCACCTGACACCACAGCACGCTCCGCACACACGGGCACGCCCATGGCGCTGTACCAATCGAGCAGCGCTTCGTGGGTGGCAGGCAGTGCTGCGCCTTCCAGACGACCGATACCATAGGCAAAAAAACGCAGACTTCGTTGTGCCGTAATACGCGAATCCAGTTGCCGCAAGCTGCCAGCTGCTGCATTGCGGGGATTGGCGAATTCTTTTTGTCCGGCGTCGCGCTGACGTTGATTGAGTCGCTGAAAATCTGCCTTGAACATCAGCACTTCGCCACGCACATCCATTACCTCAGGCAAGCTGTCACCCTGCAATCTGAGCGGAATTGATCGCACGGTGCGAATGTTGGCCGTGACATCTTCACCGGTATAACCATCCCCACGCGTGGCGGCTTGTGTCAGCACGCCTTTTTCATAGCGCAGATTGATTGCCAGACCATCGAACTTGAGTTCGCAGGCATAGCGGACCTCAGCATCGGTCTCCAGACCATCACGCACGCGCTTGTCGAAGGCAAGAATGTCTTCCTCCAAGAAGCCATTGTTAATCGACAGCATGGGTACGTCATGCGCGATCTGACTGAATTCAGGTAGTGGCGTACCTCCGACACGTTGTGTTGGAGAGTCTGGCGTGAGGAGTTCGGGATGAGCAGCTTCGAGTGACTGAAGCTCGCTGAACATGGCGTCGTATTCCGCATCAGGGATGCTGGGGTTATCGAGCACATAGTAGGCATGGGCATGCCGGTGCAGCTCGGCATGCAACCACTCAGCGCGCGCGCGCCAGTCGGAGGTATCCGGCCCGGTGGCTGCATCGCCACCGAACAGATCGTTCTGGGACATCAGGCAAACAGACGATGGGCCAGATGCGAGCCTGCTGTCACACCGGCCTCTTCCATCGCGGTATAGAAAGAGCGGACTTCATTACCGATCGCAGCGAGCGCATCATCGGACAGCGGCTGTCCCTCGTCATCGACAATACCGCCGGTCAGGCGCTGCGAGAGCGATTTTGCGAAAGCACTCATTGCAGTGAATGCATCACGGTCGGGTGCCACCAAAGATACGGGAAGCAGGAGCGTCAGCAGTTTGCTGATCTCGCCAGACGCACTCGGATTGGTGGACAACGAGAAGAGCATCCCACCCTCGCCATCGGGCATCACCAGCATGCCATCGGGACGCTGATCCATGCCCATGCGCTGCAAGGCCGGCCGCAAGGTTGACATCATCCATGCCGCCCCGCGTGCTTCAACGTTGATGGATAGCTTGGCATCGAACTCGGCAATGAACTGATGCACTTTGCGCGCTCGGGCCATAACTTCCGGCATGTCGGGCAATTCGGGTTCTGCGCCCAAATCTTCGGAGAGCTGATTAATGCCAGCCACCAGCTCGGAGAATTCCAGCTCGGTGATGAAACTGCGTCGCGTGGCCATTTGCATACCGGCTTTAAGCGAAGAGTAAACGCCGCCGACCGACACAGGTTCCCAATCGCCGGTTTCGTTTTGCCCGATCACATGAACTGGCTTGTTGCCGATGAGGTGCAGTGGCTGAAACGCGGCAACGACCTTCTCGCCACGCACCGGACCGAGCAGCGGCATCGGGATGATGCAATCGATGAACTCATCCAAGGGCAGCGGCTTGACGGCGGGCTCCACTCTGGCAGCGGGCGGCGGAGGTGCATGAATTGGCGCCTCCTCTTCGACTTCCGTTTCGGGCGGGCTGACTTCCTCGTGCGACTCGATCACGCTGGTGGTCTCAACCTGCTCGCGTTGCGCGGCAGCTTGGGCAAGATCACCCATCAGCACATCTTCATGCGGACTGGAAAATGCGCTATCCACGGATTTCCTGGCGCGCCATTCTCGCCATTTGTCGTAAAAAAGGACGCCAATAATCACGGCGCCACCAATGGCGATCAGACTAACCTGTAATTCACTCATTAAAGGGACTCCTGCAGGGCTTGCCGGCCTTCGGCCTCAGACCCGGGGATGGAAGCAGACTCATCTGAAAAATATTCATTAAAGAAACATTTTAAGCCAACTCACGCAGTTAAAGAGACAAGCTTGCCTGCTCGCATTGTTGACGATGATCAATTTCAGCCACGGTTTTGTCATTAAGATAACAAAGCGTCTCCCCAAGTCAAACCCGCACGAAAGGATTATCCATGGCTGAAACCTCGGAAATCAAACTTCAGGCGCTTACCATGCTCTCCCTGAAACCCTTGATTCGACGATTGCGACTCTGGTGGTACCGGCGAGCCGAGGAACACTATCTCATTTGCGCCGCTGTGGAAAACGCACGAGCACGCGAAGCCGAAGAAAACGAAGCCTACTACCAAAAACGCGCTGCAATGGCGCGTTCGGCTCAGCACTGGTACTAAGCCTCTGACACACCTTACAAAAAAGCGCGTCGGCATCGCTTTGCCAAACTCAGGCCGCCACCTCGCCCCCGTCAGGCCGCTTCAGCCTCGGTGGTCAGGCTGGCTGCCGTTTCCATATCAACCGCCACAATACGAGACACACCCTGCTCTTGCATCGTCACCCCGATCAACTGCTGCGCCATTTCCATGGCAATCTTGTTGTGCGAGATAAACAGGAACTGCGTTTGAGCCGCCATGCGCTTGACCATGGTACAGAAGCGCTCGGTGTTCGAATCATCCAGCGGCGCGTCCACCTCATCGAGAAGGCAGAACGGTGCGGGGTTCAGCTGGAAGATAGAAAAGACCAGCGCCGTCGCCGTCAGTGCTTTCTCACCACCCGATAGCAGATGAATCGTCGCATTCTTCTTGCCCGGCGGCTGCGCCATCACCTGAACGCCTGAATCCAGAATCTCCTCGCCCGTCATCACCAGCTTGGCATTGCCGCCACCGAAGAGCTCGGGGAACAATTGGCCAAAGTGATGATTGACCTTGTCGAAGGTATCTTGCAGCAGATCGCGAGTTTCGATATCAATCTTCTGAATCGCATCTTCGAGCGTCGTGATCGCTTCGGTGAGGTCGGCGTTTTGTGCGTCGAGGAAATTTTTACGTTCGCTGGCCTGTGCAAGCTCATCCAGCGCAGCCAGATTGACCGGACCCAAGGCAGAAATTGCATTGTTCAGGCGCGTCACTTCGCCTTGCAGATACGATGCACGCATATCGTCAGTGAGTTTCTCTGACAGTGCGGCTTCATCAGCCTCGGCTTCGATGAGCTGCTGCGCATACTGCTCCTGATTCAGGCGAGCAGCCTGTTCCTTGAGTTGCAACTCAACGATACGATCGCGCATGGGCTGCAACGCACGATCGGCGGCCAGTTTGGCTTCGTCCTGGCCACGCATGCGTTGCGTGAGCTGATCAAGTTCGTGGCGCGCGTTCGCCAACACCACTTCCTGCTCGCTGCGACGCTCAAGCAAGGATTGCAGACCCGCCTGCGCTGTCTGGTCATCCAGCGACTCCAGCTCAAGCTGGCCTTGCTCCATGCTCGCAAATAATTGCGCTGATTGCTCCAGAGCTGTCGATATATTGCGTTTGAGTTCTTCGATACGATTTTCGTGCGAGCGCTGCGCAAATTCAGCTTGCTGTGCAGCGAGTTCCAGTTCGCGCAAAGCCTCGCGTGCCTGATTCAGTACCTGCTCGCGCTCGAGATAGACGGTCTGACCATCCTCGTGGGTCTCCTGCACCTGCCCCAGCTCGACATCGAGTTCCTCAAGCGCATTCTCGGCTTCAACCTTGATCTGTTGCTGCTCCGCCTCCTGCGCATCAATCTCGGACAGGTCACTGGCAATCTGGGTGCTGCGCTGGCTGAATCGCTCCTGTACTTCACTTTGGCGCAACAGATCAATTTGCAAGCTGTGCAGCGCCTGAGTCAATTCATCGACTTCGCGGGTGAGTGTTTCGATGCGCTGCATACCTTGCGTGAGTGCGGCATCCGCCTGCACCGAACGCTGCCGCGCTTCATCGGCAAGCATTTGTTGCGCACGTACCTGACGCACGAGATTATCGATTTCCTGTTGACGCGCCAGCATGCCATCCTGTTCGGAGTCGGCTGCATAGAAACGCACCGCAAGACGACTGATCAGATGCCCCTGACGTGTGACCAGACAAGCGCCCGCCGGCAGCTTTGCACGCTCGGCCAATGCGGTCGCCGCATCTTCGGCGACATAGACATGGTGCAGCCAGTCCTGCATCAATGCACGAAGACCCGGATCATTCATCTGCAACAAAGACAGCAGCGGCTTGAGGCCCGCAGCAGGCGCTTCGTCAGCCGTGGCCGTCCCTGACAGTGAGAACAAGGACAGCTTCGCCGGCGGTGCATCGCTGAAGAAGGCCTTGGCCCAGTCGAGATTCGATACCTCAAGCGCACCGGTGCGTTCGCGCAGCACCGATTCCAGCGCATTTTCCCAACCAGGCTCGATGGACAGCTTTTGCCACAAGCGAGGCAATTTTCCCAGCTCATGCTTCTCAAGCCAGGGCGCAACCTTGCCCTCGGTTTGCACATTTTCCTGCAGCTGCTTGAGCGTGTTCAGCCTTGCTTCCAGCTGAGCGTGGCTTGAATTTTCGGTGTTAACAGTTTCTTGTGCGTTGCGACGTTCCTGCTCAAGCTGCGGTTGACGGCCACGCGCAGTGTGCAGCGCATCGCGTGCTGCATTGAGTTGGGTGTCCGCCTCGCTTAGCTGCGATTTCAGTGCCGACAACTGCGCCGTATCCGGCGGTGCGAGCATGTTCTTTTCTTGCATCAGACGCTCGCGACGTTGCGCAAGACTGCCAAGAATATTGGACGCATTGCGCTGATGAGCCGATTCGAGCTCAATGCGCTGCTGTACCTGCATGATGCGTGAACGAGATTCAGTACTCGCCAGCTGCGCCGCACGCCAGCTCTCTTCAATGGCCGGCAGAGCGCCCTGTTTTTCTTGAACTGCCTGCTGGGCTATCGCCACTCGCTCGGCATGCATCTGCAGATCGGTATCAGCCTGCGCGAGCTCGTCCTGAAATTGAGAACTCTGACGCTGCCACTGATCGCGTTGCGCTGAAAGTGAATTCAGTTGTGTCTGCAGGCGCGAGCGCGACTCGATCACAAATTTGATCTGGGCTTCGAGGCTGCCAATTTCGGAATTGGTCTGATACAGCGCACCCTGAGCCTGATGCATGCGATCGCCCGCAGCATAGTGCGCCTGGCGCATATGCTCGAGTTCGGTCTCGATATGACGCAGTCGGGATGTTTGCTCTTCGAGCTCGGTTTGCGCCTTGTCGATCTCGCGCGTGAATTTTTCCTGCTCGGTCTTGGCCTCATTTTTGCGCAACAGCCACAGCAGTTTTTGCTTTTCTACCTGATCCGACTGCAGCTCATGGAACTTCTGTGCCACCTCTGCCTGCGATTGCAGTTTTTCGAGATTGGCATTGAGCTCGCGAAGAATATCTTCGACGCGCTGCAAATTCTCACGCGTGTCCTGCAAGCGATTTTCAGTCTCGCGGCGGCGTTCCTTGTACTTGGATACACCGGCCGCTTCTTCCAGAAAAATACGCAGATCTTCGGGACGCGCTTCAATGATGCGCGAGATCATGCCCTGCCCGATGATTGCGTAGGCACGCGGTCCCAGCCCGGTACCGAGGAAAATATCCTGCACATCCCGGCGACGTACCGCCTGGTTGTTAATGTAATAAGTCGATGTGCCGTCACGCGTCAGCGTGCGCTTGACTGAAATTTCAGCAAAGCTGCTCCACTGGCCTGCCGCCTTGCCCAGGCTGTTATCAAACAAGAGCTCTACCGAGGCGCGGCCCGCGGGCTTGCGGCTGGTGGTGCCATTAAAAATGACATCCTGCATGGATTCGCCGCGCAATTCCGAGGCCTTGGACTCACCCAGTACCCAGCGCACCGCGTCAATGATGTTGGATTTACCACAGCCGTTGGGGCCCACAACCCCGACCAGCTGGCCGGGTACCTGAAAATTGGTGGGGTCGACGAAGGATTTGAATCCGGATAGTTTTAAAGAAGTTAACCGCACGTTATGAACTTTTCAGTCGGTAAAAACGATAAACCGGACGAGCTGCCGTCCGGCGGTTTCAAAGAATCGCGCAATCATATCATCCGGGAGGCCCCTAACCTGCTGCAGCGTAAGGCAAACCGGGCGGCAATCACGATAAAAGATGCACACAGGTATAATCCGCGCACACCGAAATCCCGTATTTCAATCTGCCTGAGTTGAGCCAACACCTGCCGATACCCGTGAATCCGCTTCTTGAAAAACTGCAGGCTTATCCTTTTGAAAAACTTCGGCGTCTGTTTGCCGATGTGACCCCTGAGCGGAGCTACCGGCCCATCAGTCTGGGTATCGGCGAGCCCAAGCATCCCACACCGCCATTTATTCAAAAAGCTCTGGCCGACAATCTGTCGGGACTGGCCAGCTACCCCACCACGGCCGGCAGCGATGCCTTGCGTGCCACGATTTGCGGCTGGCTGGAGCAGCGCTACCGCCTGCCACGACTGGATCCGGGCTGCGAAGTCTTGCCAGTCAATGGTTCGCGCGAGGCTTTGTTTGCGATTGCACAGGCGGTAATTGATCCCTATGCCAAAGCGGTTGTTGTCTGCCCCAACCCTTTTTATCAAATCTATGAAGGCGCGGCGCTCTTGGCGGGGGCGGAACCTTATTTTGTCAACTCAGACCCGGCTCGTAATTTCGCGCCCGATTTTTCTACGGTACCCGCAGATTTGTGGCCACGCGTGCAGTTGCTGTTCATCTGCACGCCAGGCAATCCGACCGGCGCTGTATTGACGCTCGACGATTGGAAAGAACTCTTTGCGCTCTCCGACAAACACGGTTTCGTGATTGCCGCCGACGAGTGCTATTCCGAGATTTATTTTGGCGGTGAAAGACCATTGGGTGCGCTCGAGGCTGCGCACAAACTGGGGCGTAAATACGACCGCCTGCTCGCCTTCTCCAGCCTGTCCAAGCGCTCCAACGTGCCCGGCATGCGCTCAGGTTTCGTTGCGGGCGATGCGGGCATTTTGCAAAAATTTCTGCTCTATCGCACCTACCATGGCAGCGCCATGAGCCCATCGATTCAGGCGGCCTCAATCGCTGCATGGAAAGATGAAACGCATGTCGAGGAAAACCGCGCGAAGTACATCGCCAAATTCAATCAGATCACACCCATGCTCGCCGAAGTGCTGGATGTTGCTCTGCCTGATGCCGGCTTTTACCTTTGGGCGAAGGTCGACAAGCTCGTGTCCATCACCGATACCGAATTCGCGAGGCGTCTGTACGCCGACTATAATGTGACGGTTTTGCCGGGAAGTTATGTCGCGCGTGAGGCGCATGGCATCAATCCCGGCGCCAATCGCATTCGAATGGCGCTGGTCGCTGAAGTCGACGAATGTCTCGAAGCAGCCCAGCGCATCGTTGAATTCACGCGCAAACTCGCGAACGCCTGATTTTTATCTCTGCCTTCATCTTTATTTTTATTTCTGTTTAAAGAAACCACACCATGAGCCAACAATTACAAAGTCTGATCGATAGCGCGTGGGAAGAGCGCACGAATTTTTCACCGAAATCCGCTCCTGCCGATGTGCGCGATGCGGTCGCCTCGGTGCTCGAACAACTCAATCAGGGCACACTGCGCGTCGCTCAAAAAGACAGCGGCCAGTGGGTCGTGAATCAGTGGGTCAAGAAAGCCGTGCTGCTCTCTTTCCGCCTGGAAGACAACGTGCCCATCTCCGGTGGCGGTGGCATGCAGTTCTATGACAAGGTACCCACCAAATTCGCCAACTACACGGCCGATGATTTCGCCAAAGGTGGCTTCCGCGTCGTGCCACCGGCGGTCGCGCGTCGTGGCAGCTTCATCGGCAAGAACGTCGTGCTTATGCCTTCCTATGTCAACATCGGCGCCTATGTCGATGAAGGCACCATGGTCGACACCTGGGCAACGGTTGGCTCCTGCGCACAAATCGGTAAAAACGTGCACCTGTCGGGTGGCGTCGGTATCGGCGGCGTGCTTGAGCCCATGCAGGCCAACCCCACCATCATTGAAGACAACTGCTTCATCGGTGCGCGCTCGGAGGTCGTTGAAGGCGTCATCGTTGAAGCCAACTCGGTGATTTCCATGGGTGTGTACATCGGCCAATCCACCAAGATTTATGATCGCGCTACGGGCGAAGTCACCTACGGTCGCATTCCCGAAGGTTCTGTCGTTGTCTCCGGCAACCTGCCTTCGGCGGATGGCAAGTACAGCCTGTATTGCGCTGTGATTGTGAAGCGTGTGGATGAGAAGACGCGCGCGAAGACATCGATTAACGAGCTGCTGCGGGATTAATTAGTTACGACGCTGAATCTCCTTGTGCTGAGTGAAAAAAGTCACTGGATCCCCCCTTGCAGGGCGCGCCCTGCAAGGGGGGATCCAGTGGCTTTAGCTGTCTGCAAACAGCTTAAAACCTGAACTGATGTGCATTTGCGGTAAACCAAAATCCAGCGTCGTTAAAACAAGCACTCATGATCACCCTCTACGGCATCCCCAACTGTGGCAGCGTAAAAAAAGCGCGTGACTGGCTCGAGAGCCAGAACATCGCCTATGAATTCCACGACTTCAAAAAAGCTGGCGTCGACAAGGACACCATCGCGAACTGGATGACGCAAGTCTCCTGGGAAGTGCTGGTCAACAAAAAAGGCACGACCTGGCGCGGACTACCCGAGCCCACCAAAGATGGCGTCACCAACGCGACCAACGCCACGAAGCTGATGATCGAACATTCCAGCGTGATCAAGCGCCCGGTACTCTGCAAGGGCAAGACCGTGCTGGTTGGCTTTGTTGCCACCACCTACGAAGAACATCTCCTCTGATGAGCCGAAATCACCCATGAGCAAAACCCTCGCACTCACTGAAGAACTGATCTCGCTGCACTCCGTCACGCCGGCCGACGGCGGCTGCCAGCTAAAAATGGCGGAGCGACTCAAGCCGCTGGGCTTCGCTTGCGAGACCATCGCTTCGGGTGATGTCACCAATCTGTGGGCGCGTCGAGGTACAGCACAACCGCTGCTGGTGTTTGCCGGGCACACCGATGTCGTGCCGACCGGCCCACTCGATCAGTGGTCTTCCGATCCTTTCGTTCCCACTCACCGCGATGGCCAGCTCTACGGTCGTGGTGCGGCCGATATGAAGACCTCTCTGGCCGCCATGATTGTTGCGGTCGAAGAATTTGTCGCTGCGCACCCGAACCACAAAGGCTCGATCGGATTCCTGATCACCAGCGACGAAGAAGGCCCCGCCATTGATGGCACCGTCATCGTGTGCAATCAGCTCAAAGCGCGTGGCGAACAACTGGATTACTGCATCGTCGGTGAACCCACCTCGGTAAAACAAATCGGCGACATGATCAAGAATGGTCGCCGTGGCACGATGTCCGGCAAGCTGATCATCAAAGGCATGCAGGGTCACATCGCCTATCCGCATATGGCGAAAAATCCGATTCATCTGGCTATGCCAGCGCTCGCAGAACTCAGCACGATCGAATGGGACCAAGGTAATGAGTATTACCTGCCGACCTCATGGCAGATGTCGAACATCCACGCTGGCACAGGTGCATCGAATGTAATTCCCGGTGAGTGTGTGGTGGATTTCAACTTCCGCTTTTCTACCGCCAGCACAGTCGACGGCCTGCAACAACGCGTGCACGCCACACTCGACAAGTATGGCTTCGACTACGATCTTAAATGGACCGTCGGCGGACTGCCCTTCTTGACACCGCGCGGCGCACTCAGCGATGCGCTGAGCTCAGCCATCAAGGCCGAGACGGGTCTGGATACCGAGCTATCAACGACCGGCGGCACCTCGGACGGTCGTTTCATCGCACAGATCTGCCCTCAGGTTGTCGAATGCGGTCCGACGAACGCCAGCATTCACAAGATTGATGAGCATGTCGCGGTGACTGAGATCGAACCCCTGAAAAACATTTACCGGCGCACGCTGGAAAATCTGCTGGGCTGATTTGGCGTTGCACCATGACTGTTGCCATCGTGAACAAACGGGCGGCGGCAGTTACGTAGTTAGCTCCTGCCATCTAATGCGGAGCTACCATGAGTGTCCCAGCCAATTCACCCCAAGCAACCTACCCCGCCACGACCACCACAACGACCAACACCACAGCCACCACGACCACCGCGGCCGTAACAAGCTCGCAGAAACCAACTCCCCTACCCAGAATGAGTAGCAAGCCTGTAGGCTGGCATGCAAAAAATTTAGGGTATGACTGGCACAAGCGGGCTGATCATCATAAATACCTGGTCGAAACCGGTTTACCTCCGGTGCATGCTGCCGTGATTAACCACGATTGGGAGACTGCAGCAGAGCTTCTTTCCCCAGCCGATATCGGGCTTATCTGGACGCCACCGGTCTCGCACCGTCCGCCAATGCTGAACAAAGGCCATTCCGGTTCATCTGGATGGAGTACCAAGCTACTTAGCAAAAATGAAGAACAGCGAAATGCTGCGATTATCGAAATGTCCGCAGATTTGGTTGAACGCACCAATCCTATGGGTACCGGATCAATGTATGGCGCCAACCTTTTGACTTTATGCCTGGAAAAACGTGCCCCTCTCGAATTTCTACAAAAAGTTATCACGCTCAGCCAAAAACACGCGCCGCAATGCCTCAATAATCCTGATGCCAGTGGTAAGACGCCGATGTACGTGGCCATTCAGCAAGATGACACAGCAGCAGTAGAGATGCTTCTGGACGCAGGTGCTGACTGGAGAATCCGCTCCAAATTAATAAATCACGATGGAACCAAAGGCGGCCCCGATGCATGCCAGTTTGCGATGAAAGTTGGATCAGATGAAATTATTGATTTAATACTTTCAGAAGCGGTCCAACAGTTACCAGCACCTGACAATTACCCAATCGCAAACGATCCGTTTCAAATCGCTCAATGGGTTGCAACTCGAGAGGAAAGAGACGTAGTCCGCCTAGCTGAAAAGTTCAAATCTTTACAGTTTGCACTTTTTAGTTTTCCGGATAAATCAGGATCCAGCCTGTACCGCAGGCGTATTGAAAATAATGTGCCGGTTGAAGTTAATACGCAGACACTTATTAATCCCATAGAGGGGAATAATGTTCTGTATATCACAGCAACCTACGGACCACCTGAGGTATTTTTTAATTTACTGAACTTCCTCAGGTCCGAGTACAACGGTGAGGATCTTGATTCAATTGCCACTTATGCCATAACAATTTTTCTGAAAAATAAAGCAGTGGAATCAATGAAAACACTGTCAGAGCAATGCGATAGTTTCGATAATTGCATTATCAATGCAAAAAAAACTCTCTTGGAAAAAGAGTCAATTCACTCCTTTGAAAAATTTAAAATAATTTTAGAAAATGTTTGCAAAATTCTAAATGAGAGCGAAAAGATAAAAGTTTTTAGTAATCTTGGGCAGTATGATTCGAGATATGTTGATCTGTTTATAAAAAAAACAGACTTTAAGGTTAATGAAAAACTTTTCACTAAATTATGTACAACTGCCGCTAATTGGAGAAATACGGAACTCTTCGATTATGCTGCAGAGCAAAGCAGCATGACGCTTGCGGCTCTTAATGATCCAAATCGCAGCGTAGCAAATGGTGTTTTTGCCGACGCCCTGTTTTACTCAATGCGTGCCCGGAGCGGACAATGGACTGAAAAATTACTGCAGGCGTGCCCAGACTTACAAAGGGTATTTAATTTAGGAAGTCAATTTCTCCTACCTGCATTCGCTGATTTTGATCCTTCAGGTTTGCCCGCTCGATTGGAGGGCATAGACTTTGATCCGGACATGGCCGAGAGGGAAAGTTTTGAACTAATACAAACAGACGAAGGCAGACAGGCGTTAACTGATTTAATAAATGCTCGCAGGACAAATTATTAATTAGTTCCTAAACCGATAAATCTGTCTGCATTGCTATATTCGCCGTCACATTTGCCACTTCATACATGTAAATCTTTAATGCCCGATCCTCCCGGGTTGCCGCCTCACAGTGCAATCCGGGGGCTACGCTTTTCGAATTCTCAAAACCCAGCCTTCCAGGGGCTGACGAAAATTCAGCCTCACTCCTGAATCCCTAAGGTATCCCGAACACCCCGTTGATCATTTGATTCGCACACCCTTCGTGCGATTCAACGAGCGCTTGGAAATTTTATTTACTTTTAGTAAATAAATTTTGTTGACACAAAGTTACATATTTATTAACTCTTGTGCGTAACACCACGCTGTCAGCCCCACGGTGAACAATTATTTATCTGCAGACCAACTTTAGCGATGCAGAGAAGAAAAATTAATATGCAAACCAACGACATTCGTTCCGGAAAGGATGCCTTGAAAATCTCAAGGGCTGCGTGGCCATTTTCCACCCGCAGGGTGCCAGTCAATGCCGCAGACCATCTGTTACCACTGGTTGGCAAACCTGAAACCGGCGATCTGATTCTGGCCGTGGTGGACTTCATCGGACAGCACGCGGGTCTTCAATTGCCCAGCGGTCGACGCATGCAAATGTTTCCGGGCGATGAGATTGTGGTGGCCTACGGCAACCGCTACGCCTCGAATCAATTCGAATCCGAGGTCCCGAACACCTTTGGACCCTACCATCTGTCGGCGGGTGGCGGGATCGCCTCACGTGTCACCTCTTGACATACGACGACAACCTCCCTCCGATATTGATGGGAGGGTGCTTCAGCGCCATGTACATCAAGGTAGGAAACAGCACCCTCACTCATTTCCTTCTTTAGCGACGAAGTTTTCTCGCGCAATCCGGTATCCTTGCGGCTTCCAAACCCAAATGCCCCCGTCGACTGGGGGTCAGTCGCAATGACCCTACCCTTTCACACCTTGCGCGACTTGCTGCGCTACGCCATCACTCGATTTAACACCGAGGGCTTGTTTTTCGGCCACGGCAGCAACAATGCCCATGATGAAGCGGCCTACCTGCTATTGCATGCGCTGAAGCTGCCGCTTGATAAGCTCGACCCTTTTCTCGATGCGCGACTGCTGCCGCAGGAAATTGAAGCCTTGCTCGCATTGATCGAGCGTCGCTGCTCCGAGCGACTGCCCGCTGCCTATCTGACCAAAGAAGCTTTTCTCGGCGACTATCGCTTTTATGTGGACGAGCGCGTGATCGTGCCGCGCTCTTTTATCGCCGAGCTGATTCCAGATCAATTCAAGCCTTGGATTGATGATCCCTGGGCAGTGACGAATGTGCTGGAGCTGTGTACCGGCTCAGGCTGTCTGGCCATCATGCTGGCCGATGCCTTTCCGCATGCGCACATTGATGCGATTGATTTATCACCCGACGCGCTGGCGGTTGCGCGCCGCAATGTCGAAGACTATCAACTGGAAGAGCGCTTGTCCTTGATCGAATCTGACCTATACGTAAAGCTTCCTGCAAAAAAATATGACCTGATTGTCACCAACCCGCCCTATGTAAATAGCCAATCCATGAAATCGCTGCCAGCAGAGTATCGTGCCGAGCCCGCGATGGCATTGGCCGGTGGTGAGGATGGTATGGACATCGTTAGGCGCATTGTGTCCGGAGCAAAGGAAAGGCTAAGCCAGCACGGTGTTCTCGTTGTTGAGATCGGCAATGAATTTCCGAATGCGGAAGCAGCGTTCCCTGAGCTTGAACTGACCTGGTTGTCGACCAGCGCGGGTGATGGGTCGGTGTTTTTGCTGACGGCTGATCAGCTTTGATCGTTTGATTACAACGCTAAAGACACTGGATCCCGGCTTTCGCCGGGAGCGAATGGAGAATTCGGATCGCAAGCGATCCGCCCATGCAGCAGTCATCACCTGCAGATGATGACGGTTTGGAAGCAACCGGGCCTTCAAACATCATACCGGCAGAGGCTTAGAAAACGTCTTTAGAACTACTGCACTTAAAACGTCATCCCGGCGCAGGCCGGGATCCAGTGTCGTTCGTTGCTAACAAACAGATTTAATCCTTAACTAAATTGTATTAAGCACAAACCACGACCCAGTGCCTTTTGAATTTTTATAGCTATCAATTTCACCTTCCATGATTCGCCTCCAACAACTCAGCCTGATGCGCGGTACCAAGCCGCTGTTTGAAAATACCGACCTGACGCTCAATCCCGGTGACAAGATCGGCCTGATCGGCGCCAATGGCGCAGGCAAGTCCACCCTCTTTGGCATGCTGCGTGATGAACTGCACCCTGATCAGGGCAGCATTGATTTTCCGCGCAGCTGGCGCGTCGCGTATGTCGCACAAGAGACGCCAGCACTGGAGCGCCCGGCAGTTGAGTACGCAATCGATGGCGACACCACGCTGCGCAAACTGGAAAAAGAACTGGCTGAGGTCGAGGCGATGGCCGATCAGGATGCCGCCGGCCATCGCATGGGCGAGTTGTATGGTCTGCTGGCCGATGCAGATGCTTACACAGTACGCTCGCGCGGCGAGCAATTACTGGCGGGTCTAGGCTTTTCGCAAGATCAAATGATGCAGCCGGTCTCTAGCTTTTCCGGTGGCTGGCGCATGCGCCTCAATCTCGCACAGGCGCTGATGTGCCCTTCGGATTTGCTATTGCTCGATGAACCCACCAACCACCTTGATCTCGACGCCATCATCTGGCTGGAAGACTGGTTAAAGCGTTACGCCGGTACGCTGATCGTGATTTCGCATGACCGCGATTTTCTAGATGGTGTGGTAAACGTGATCGTTCACATTGATGAACGAAAGCTGAAACGCTACTCGGGTAATTATTCATCATTCGAGCGTCAGCGCGCTGCGCAAATCGTACTGGCGCAAGGCATGCTGGAAAAGCAGCAGCGCAAGCAGGCGCATCTGCAGAGTTACATTGATCGCTTCAAGGCGCAAGCCACCAAAGCACGCCAAGCGCAGAGCCGTATCAAGGCGCTGGCGCGTATGGAAGAAATTGCGCCATTACGTGCAGCAGCTGAATTTTCTTTTGATTTCCGCGAGCCCCTGCGCGCTCCGAATCCTTTACTCACGCTTGATGATGTCGCCATAGGCTATCGCAGCGAAGAAGGCAATGAAAAGCAAATCGCAGCCGGCATCAATTTTTCATTGCAAACCGGCCAGCGCATTGGTCTTTTAGGCGTGAATGGCGCAGGTAAATCTACCTTCATCAAAACCATCGCCGGTGAACTGCAAGCGTTGTATGGAGCCGCTAATTTTGGCAAGGGTCTGGCGATTGGCTATTTTGCGCAGCACCAGCTTGAAATGCTGCGTGACGATGAATCGCCGCTCTGGCATCTGGCACGCATTGCACCGACCGTCCGTGAGCAGGAGCTGCGCAATTTTTTAGGCAGCTTCAATTTCCCGGGCGCCATGGTGACCAGCACTATTCGTCCTTTCTCCGGCGGCGAGAAAGCACGACTTGCACTGGCACTCATCGTCTGGCAACGACCCAATCTCTTGCTGCTGGATGAACCCACCAACCATCTTGACCTGGAAACTCGCGAAGCCCTGACCGATGCATTGGCACAGTTCGAAGGCACGCTGATGCTGGTATCACACGACCGACATTTGTTGCGTGCCACGACTGATCAGTTTCTGATTGTGGCCGATGGCGCGCTGACGGCATTCGATGGCGATCTTGATGATTACAAGGACTGGCTCTTCAAAACCAAACTAGCCGCAAAAATGCAGGCCCTGTCAGAGCCACTGACCACCTCTCCCGCGATAGCGTCCACTGCGGCAGCAAAAGCTGCAACGAACAAAGCCGCAACGACTACAGCCTCTTTGCATAAAACACCAACGCCAGCACAAACTGCGGCACAACGCAAACCTATAGAAGCCCGGATCAAACGATTGGAAGAGCAGATCAGTCGGCTCACTGAAAAAAAATCGGCGCTCGACGCCCGACTGGCTGATGCCACACTGTATGAATCCAGCCAAAAAGCGGAGCTCAAGAACGTACAAGAAGAGCATGCCAGCTGTAGCCACAGCTTGGAGACACTCGAAGCGGAATGGCTGGAACAGCAGGAGGCACTAGAACAATTAGCGGCCTGAGTTGTCGTCAATAACGATCCAATCCTTTCATAAACCACTTTCGTGGCAGTTACAGCAGCGATTGAGTAGCCTCACCGTGCTTGGCTACTTTGCTCTCGGCGACCTGAATTCCACACACCATCTGATTACCTTTGAGCAGCACCCCATCAAAGGTTCCTGTCCCAAAATAAATGCTTTATTAAAGCTCAAGAAATAACCTCCATTTTTCCTTGATTTCAATCTAAAAATTTCACCACTTGTTCGATCGAAGGAACATAAGTAAAAAAAAAGCTACTGAGCTTCCGCCTGTGGCAACTAAGGTATTTTTCTACGTCATGGGCAGCTCTGTTTTTTTATTTTTCAGGAAATCGCCATGACACCTTCATCGTCTCTCTTCACATCACACAAGACTCCACTGGAACAGGGTCAAATTGCCAGGCAACCTACTTTACAAGCGGGATCAAGTGCACAAGAAGATTTAATCGACGCCATAAAGAATTTCCACGAAGTTGAATTCGATCAAGCACTGGATCAACTGCTTGAGGACGGGGCTTCATTGGAGAAAATCGATGACGAAGGATTGACCCCCCTTGAAATTGCCGTGATGGAGGGACGGCCGCATATCGTGCAGGCGCTTCTGGACCGCAATGCACCGCTGCCTATCGTCAATGAGGATGGATTCGACTTACTCATGCTGTCAGCCAGCTGCGGCAACACAGCCATGATGACTGTATTGATTGATCAAGGCTCCATGCTCCCCAGTGCGCAAGACGCCAAGGGACTGACATCGCTTCACTACGCCGTCATGGGAGGACATTTACAGGCAGCGGTCACTTTGCTTGATCGGGACACTGACATCAACCAATGCACGATAGAACCTATCGACAGAAAAATGTGCGAACGATGGGGCATATCGCCATCCCTGGCACAGAGTGGCAGTACGCCGCTCATGCTGGCCATCAGCCAAGGCCATCTGGCGCTGACCGATCTGCTGCTATCGCGGCATGCGGATGCGACAGCCGGTTACAGGCACCCGCTTGAACTAGCCATCCACAAGAATGATGCGGCGATGATTGATTTACTTATTCAGAAAGGCATGGATCCGACAACAATCATCCTGGTAAATGGCCAATCCATGCTGAGTCTGGCCGTTGAAAAACAGTGCAGCCTAGCGTGCATTAAAAAGCTGCTGCCGCCGGACAAGGCAATCAACGATCATACAAGTGATGCCTACTCTCCCTTGCGCATCGCCATCCAAACCGGACAGCACGACATCGCTGCTTACCTGCTGTGTCAGGGTGCCAAAATTCACACCACCGATCAGTTTTATCAAACAGCATGGGAATGCGCCCACGATTTGCCTGACCAGGGCAAGATGACGCAAATCCTGGTGGCCACCCGCTGCAAAAACGCCTTGACTACATTCAACCTAAGCAATGGAACAGCAGTTGAACTTTTTCAGACAGCCAATGATCCGACGGCACTCGCTACTCTCGGATTTTTTCCGGAATTGCTGATGCCTGTTGTCGCTGAACTCAAGACACTGAAAAACGCCATGCATCGCCTAACACCAGCACAACAGGAAATTGAGATTGCTTATCTCATTATGCGGCTTAATACACCTGACACAGAGGCTATGGCTTTGGCATCAGCCTCGGTGACAAGTATCATTCCAGTACCGCCAGAAAAGCAATTTATTCTAAGCATTCCAGAAAAAATAGCCACTCAGAAAAATGAACTGTACTTGTGGGCAAAGCGGATCATTGATAAAAAAAAGGGGGCGATGCTCGATTTTTTTTCAAGGTATTTTCTAACTTCGACACTGACCACCTGTCCCGAGGGTACTGATCTGTCGGTTCATATGTCACGAAAACTAAGGGAAAAAAAAGGAATACCGGACGATCTATCCGACATCATCGTTTCATCTTGGATCTCTGCCCATAAAAATGTCAGCCAATGGACTCTGAACGTTACTGACGCCAACAGCATCAATTTATGTAAGGAATATTATGCGACGCATCAGATAGAACGGATGCTTTTCAAACAAATCCAGACACTGCAATCCCAAGGACAAAAGCCATCTTTCAGCATTCAATTTTTATACGATGCATCAGGGCAGCGCACCTTACCCGCCAATCAGTTCGCACAAAATCCCGTCATTTTTTTACACATGCTGGAGCATCCGTTTGACCAACCCGTGCTTCCTACGACCCAACTCACGATGGCACTTTGCCTGCAAACCGGATGGTCTCCGCTGGAATGTCAGAAGATCATCGACGTATGGAAAGAGGCAAACAAAACCGCAGATTCTGCCATCCCAGCCAACGAATTAGAGCATCGCCACCAATTTTTGTGCAGGGAAATGGCGGGTGCATTCAAGACAATGCTGCCACAGCAGCAGCACCACCCTGACGGCACTGCTCACCCAATGCCTTCACGCTGGCAGGCGCAACTACACCTTTGGTGTGAGACTACGCTGGCTCAACATAACGGTGCAGTTGTCAACGTTATCGTAGGCATAGATGAAGAAGAAAGCCGACCACTGAAGCGTGCGCGATTTCAGTGAGCCGGAATCATTCCATCAAAGCCTAGTTAATCGCTCTTGACCACGATCGTGGGAAACTTGCCCGATAAGTCTTTGGCTTTATCAGCGACCGCTATGGCAAGCTTGCGAGCAATCTGCTGATAGATTTGCGCGACAGGTCCCTGGGGGTCGGCCACTACGGTAGGCCGACCCGAGTCGGCCTGCTCGCGTATCGACATTGTCAGTGGCAAAGCACCGAGAAATGCGACACCGAAATCAGCACACATCTTTGCGCCGCCACCCTCACCGAAAATCGCTTCCGCGTGGCCGCACTGTGTGCATACATGGACACTCATATTTTCGACGATACCCAGAATCGGAATACCGACTTTCTCGAACATCTTCAAACCCTTGCGCGCATCGAGCAGCGCAATATCCTGTGGCGTGGTCACAATCACGGCACCCGTCACCGGGACTTTTTGGGAGAGCGTCAATTGAATATCGCCCGTACCCGGTGGCATGTCGACCACCAGATAATCCAGATCGCGCCAGTTGGTGAGCTCGAGTAATTGCTGCAAGGCCTGCGTCACCATGGGGCCGCGCCAGACCATAGGCTGATCGGGGTCGATCATGAAACCGATCGAGGCAATCTGCAGCCCATGCGCTTCAAGTGGCTCCATAGTTTTGCCATCCCTGCTGTCAGGCCTGCCCGAAACGCCCAGCATCGTGGGCTGTGAGGGACCATAAATATCGGCATCAAGCAAACCCACACTGGCACCTTCGGCGGCCAGTGCCAATGCCAGATTGGCAGCGGTCGTCGACTTGCCCACGCCACCCTTGCCTGAGGCTACAGCGATGATATTGCGCACGTTGGGCAAGAGTTTCACGCCGCCCTGAGCGGCATGTGCAACGATCTTTGCAACCACATGGGCACTCACCTGCCCGATACCCGGCAGCGCGCTCAGTGCAGCCATCACTGCGG
>JACCEC011443601.1_pt1 | contig 20666 bp, 12 predicted proteins | sample 7450121 | NCBI WGS metagenome assembly JACCEC01 (sample SAMN15323455, study PRJNA562643) | freshwater metagenome | isolation source: river surface water | place: USA:Blue River Watershed | collected 2017-08-18 | reverse complement strand
TGACCGCAACCGAAGTGGCAGAGCGCCACGAAGAGAAGCTGCTCATGTTGGGTCCGGTGCTCGAGCGCCTGCACAACGAGCTGCTCGACCCATTGATCGAGGTCACTTTCAGTCGCATGCTTGAGGCAGGCATCTTGCCACCGCCTCCGCCAGAACTGCAAGGCATGGACCTTAATGTCGAATTTGTGTCGATGCTGGCACAGGCACAGCGTGCTGTTGGCACCAACTCTGTTGACCGTTATGTCAACAGCTTGGGCGCCGTGGCTGGCTTCAAGCCTGATGTGCTCGACAAGTTTGACGCAGACCAATGGGCTGACGCATACGGCGATATGCTGGGTGTCGATCCGAACATCATTGTCGCCAATGAGCAAGTGGCATTGATTCGCACTGAACGAGCCAAAGCCATCGCAGCACAGCAGCAAATGGCAGCGATGCAGCAGAATGCCCAGAACGTCAAGGATCTGTCGCAAGCCCAGACCACTGAACCGAGCGCGTTGACCAATGTGATCGACATGTTCAGCGGATACAACACACCCTGAAAGGACTGAACGATGGCAATGATCAACATGAAACGCGCACCCGAGAAAGAAGAAATGCCGGGTGAAATTGAGATGGACGAGCCGCAGTACCCATACGGTCTGTGCCTGCATCTCAGCAAAGAAGAGATGGACAAGCTGGGCATCACTGCCCTGCCTGCCGTCGGCACCGAGATGACCATCACTGCCAAGGTTTTCGTGAAGGGCACCAGTGCCTACGAGACTCAAGGCGGCAAGGACATGAGCATGGACCTTCAGATCACCGACATGGAGATTGGCGCGTCTGACAAAGCCATGACCCCGCAGAAGTCTGCCACCATGCTGTACGGCGGCACTGAAGACTGATGACTTGGACGCAGAAATACGAGGGCGCCCCGTGGGTCTACGACGACGACACGGGCGACATTATTGGGGTGCGCGATCCTGACGGGTCGACGCACTTCTTCGTATTGGGCAACGGCGGCAAGGCTGCCAACTCAATCCAATTTGATTCAAATCCAAATGTGTCGTTGCCTTTGTCAATTGGAGAGATGCGCTGGAATACTGTTGATCAAACTGTTGACCTTCAGATGCCTAATGGCGTCACATTGCAAATTGGTCAAGAGCTAAACAAGCTATTTCGCAACAGCACAAATGATCCAATCGTTAAAGGCGCCGTGGTGTATGTAACAGGTTCGACCGGCGTGTTCCCAACAATTGGGCTGGCGCAGGCAAACTCTGAAATGGCATCATCCATCATCATTGGTGTGACGACGCAAAACATAGGCAAAAACATTCAAGGCTTTGTTACCACTTATGGATTGGTGCACGACCTTGACACTTCTAGCCTTGATGAGGGCAAAGCAGTTTGGCTGTCCCCGACTGTGGCTGGCGGCATGACCACGACCAAGCCATCAGCGCCCAATCACCTTGTGCTGGTAGGCTACTGCGTCCGCAGCCACCCGACTCTTGGCTCGGTGTATGTCAAGCCTCAAAATGGCTACGAGCTGGACGAGCTGCACAATGTCAAGATCACAAGCCCGCAAGATGGTCAGGTTCTGAAGTACAGTGCCGCACTGGGTTTATGGATCAACTCAAATCCATAACCGGTACCCGTAACCTGTTGACGGAGGAATAGATTAAGACCATGAGCAACTACGACCCACTTGATTTGCGAGGACAAGAGCGCACGAAAGCCGAAAAGGAAGTGCGCGAAAAAATTGAACTCGAAAATGAAGAGGCTGATATTAAGTGGCTCATGAGCAGCAAGAGGGGGCGCCGGACACTTTGGCGTCTTCTGGACCAGAGCGGAGTATTCCGCCTGTCGTTCAACACAAACTCGATGACGATGGCGTTCAACGAGGGAATGAGGAACTACGGGAATCGTACACTTGCACTGATTCACGCTCACTGCTCTGAGCTTTATCCGGTAATGCTAAAGGAGGCAACTCAAAATGTCAGAAATGCAGACGATGGACCAAGCCGCAACGACCACTGAAGGCACGGGCGCGTCGCAAGGTGATGCAAGCCAGCAAGCTAACGCGAGCCAGCAAGCATCCCAAACGCAGCAAGCGACCGACGGACAGACCAACCAAGCCAACGCGAATACCGATGGCAAAGCTGGTCAGGACCAAGGCAAGCCAGCCGACACCAGATATGGTGCACCGGAGGCTTATGACTTCAAAGCACCCGAGGGGCAACAGTTTGACACTGATGTCATCTCGATGTTCGGAGATGTCGCCAAGGAAATGAACCTGTCTCAGGAAGCCGCGCAAAAGATGCTCGACAAGATGGCGCCTGTCGTACAACAACGACAAATGCAACAGCTTGAAGAGATCCGAACTACTTGGGCTAACGAAGCCTCGGCGGACAAGGAATACGGGGGCGAGAAGCTCTCAGAAAACCTTGCAGTTGCCAAGCAAGCTCTCGACAGTTTCGGTACACCTGAATTGCGCTCGCTGCTTAACGAGTCTGGTCTGGGCAATCATCCCGAAGTAATTCGGTTTATGTACAGAGCAGGCAAGGCAATCAGTGCGGATCGCTTCGTCAGCGGCGCTCGGCAAGGCGGAGGCGCCAAGCCACAAAGCAATGCAGACTACGCATCTTCACTCTATCCATCTCAGCAATGAAAGGAAATTAAAAAATGGCTACTTTGTCCAACACCGCACTAACCCTCGCCGATTGGGCGAAACGCGTTGACCCTGAAGGTCGCGTACCCGTCGTTGCAGAACTGCTTTCGCAGAGCAACGAAATCCTCGAAGACTGCGTATTTAAGGAAGGCAACCTGCCGACCGGCGAGCGCGTCGTTATCCGTACTGGTCTGCCCACTGTCTACTGGCGTGCGCTGAACCAAGGTATCCCGAACAGCAAATCGACCACTGCTCAAGTGGACGAGGCTTGTGGCATCTTGGAAGCTCGCTCTGAAGTCGACAAAGACTTGGCTATGTTGAACGGCAACACCGCTCAATTCCGCCTGTCTGAAGACCAAGCCTTCTTGGAAGCCATGAACCAGACTCAAGCAACGACTCTGTTCTACGGCAACCCCGGTACTGATCCGAAGCAATTCTTGGGTCTTGCTCCTCGTTACTCCAGCCTCTCTGCTGCCAACGCCCAGAACATTCTGAGCGCCGGTGGTTCTGGCTCGGACAACACCTCTGTGTTCTTGGTTGTTTGGGGTGACAACACTGTGTACTGCCCGTTCCCGAAAGGTTCTAAGGCTGGTCTGATCCACGAAGATCTCGGTGAGCAGACTGTGTACAACAGCGACGGCACTCGCTTGCAAGCTCTTGCAACTCGCTACCAGTGGAAGAACGGTCTTGTTGTGAAAGATTGGCGTTATGTTGTTCGCATCTGCAACATCGATGTGAGCGACCTGATTGCACAGTCTGGCACTCAAGCTGCCTCTGCTTCTACTGCGCTCATCAAGCTGATGGCTCGCGCTCTGTATCGTATTCCGAACATGAGCATGGGTCGTGCTGCTTTCTACATGAACCGTACTGTTCACTCTGGTCTTGCACTCGCTGCTATGGACAAGAGCCAGTATGTTCTGAAGATCGAGCAAGGTCTGACTCAGTTTGGTCAACCTAATAGCTGGTTGTCTTTCTTGGGCGTTCCTCTCCGTCGTGTTGATGCATTGCTCAACACCGAAGCAGTAGTGTCTTAATCAACCGAACTTTGAAAGGAAACGAACATGATTACCGATAAACTCCTACGCGTGTCCACTGATCAAGCAGTTACTACGACTGCTGTATCGACTGACACTGTCGACTTGTCTGTTGCCCGTGACATGGGCGAAGGCGGCGAATTGATCATGAACTTTGCTGTGACTGAAGCCTTTGCTGGCGGCACGAGCACCAAGTTTGAAGTCATCATCGCTGACAACGCTGCTCTCTCAAGCAATGTGCAAGTCATCGGAAGCTCTGACGCTATCGTCACTGCAAGCCTGCCTCTCGGCACCAATGTTGCGGTTCGCTTGAACCCGATCATTGGCTCGAAGGGTAAGCAGTACCTTGGCGCCCGTTACACTGTGTCTGGCACGAACTCGGCTGGTAAAGTTACCGCTGACATCGTGATGGATGTACAGGACGGCAAGAAGTTTTACGCTTCTGGCTTCGCTGTTGTTTAATTTTGAGAGGATTACATCATGGCTAAAAAGTATCGCGTTCTAGTGCGCTCTTTCATCAACAATGGCATCCGCGAGGAAGGCGATATTGTTGAGTTTGACGGCAAGCCCGGGAGCAATCTCGAGCCTGTTGGCGACGACAAACCTGCAAAGGGCAAAGGCAAAGCCGACGCTCCTGCTGGTGAAGAGACTCAAGACGCGAACTGAGGTCTTGGTGTAGCTTTTCTTTGAAGCAACGCAGGGGGACCGTGGGCAACCGTGGTCCCCTTTTTTACTAGGAGAGACAAATGGCATCGGAAGTCGATATCGCAAACTTGGCACTGGCACACCTCGGCGATAACGCCACGATTGCCAGCCTGTATCCACCAGAAGGGTCCGCACAAGCTGAACACTGTGCACGCTTCTACCCAATCGCTCGAGACACGCTGCTCGAGATGCACACATGGGACTTTGCAACCAAGCGCGTGAACCTTGCGTTGCTGGACATTACCATGCCCGAGTGGGACTATGTCTACGCAAGACCCAACGACGCAGTACAGATCATCAGCATTCTGCCGTCCGACGCAAACGACGACTACAGCACACGCTACGCACCGTCTGACACGCTCGGCTATACGGCAAACAATGTGCCCATTGGATACGCTGGCATGTATGTGCCGCAGCCATTCCAAACCGAAATCTACACGGATGGCACGCAACTGGTTTTGAGCGACCAGCAAAACGCTGTGTGTCGCTACATTGCATCGGTCACTGACACAACTAAATTCTCCGCACTGTTCACCACCACGCTGTCATGGCATCTGGCATCAATGATTGCTGGTCCTGTGATCAAGGGTGATGTCGGAGCCGCGGAAGCAAAACGCTGCGCCAACATGGCTTCTGTGTATCTTGGCGAGGCTCGCAAGTCTGACTCGAGTCAGCGTCAGGTCAAGCCAAATCACATCGTCAACTGGGTAGCCGGGAGATAAGCATGGCGAACATTCGCACCCTTCAACGATCATTTGCTGGCGGCGAGATGTCGCCAGAGATGTTCGGTCGTATCGACGACACCAAGTTTCAATCCGGTGCGGCAACTGTCCGCAACTTCATTACCAAGCCTCAAGGTCCAGCCGAGAACCGCGCTGGATTTTCTTTTGTGAATGAGGTCAAAAACTCAACGAAGAAGGTGCGCCTGATCCCGTTTACTTACTCGACCACACAGACGATGGTCATTGAAATGGGCGCCGGTTACTTTCGATTCCACACACAAGGTGGCACGCTCGAGTCGTCGCCCGGCGTGCCGTATGAGATTGTCAACCCGTATGCCGAAGCAGATCTATTCGACATTCACCATGTGCAGTCAGCCGATGTGCTGACGCTGGTGCACCCGGGCTATGCCCCGCGTGAGCTGCGCCGTGCTGGCGCTTTGAGCTGGAATTTGACGACCATCTCGTTTGGATCAACCCTTGCTGTACCGACCGGCGTCACGGCTGTGGCATCTGGTCACACGACAGCCAAATACACATACAAGTATGTGGTCACGGCAATTGGCTCTGACCTTGTGAGCGAATCCGCGGCATCTGCTGTTGCAAGTGCCAGTGGTAACCTGCTCGAGACCGGCGGCATCGTGACCATCTCGTGGTCTGCTGTCACTGGCGCGAGCTACTACAACATCTACAAGCTGCAAGGTGGTGTGTATGGGTACATCGGTCAAACAAGTACGCTGTCCGTCGTCGACGACAACATCTCGCCAGATTTGTCGGTTGCTCCTCCCAACTACGAAACAGTTTTTGCAAGCTCCAACAATTACCCCGGCGCAGTCTCGTACTACGAGCAGCGTCGCTGCTTTGCTGGCACCATCAATGATCCGCAAAAGATCTGGATGACGAAGTCTGGTACAGAGTCAAACATGTCGTACTCGCTGCCAATCAAAGACGACGACCGGATCTCGTTTAAGGTTGCAGCTCGCGAAGCAAACACCATTCGCCATATCGTGCCGCTGACGCAGCTCTTGCTGTTGACCAGCTCTGCCGAGTGGCGCGTGACATCGGTCAACTCTGACGCGATTACACCGTCGACCATCTCTGTGCGCCCGCAATCCTATGTGGGCGCCAGCAATGTGCAGCCGGTCATCATTAACAACACGCTGGTATATGGTGCAGCCCGCGGCGGTCATGTGCGCGAGTGCGGCTACTCGTGGCAGGCAAACGGCTTTATCACAGGCGACCTATCAATCCGTGCTGCTCACCTGTTTGATGGTTTTGAGATCACCGACATGGCGTACTCAAAGGCGCCTATTCCGCTGATCTGGATGGTGTCAAACTCTGGCTTGCTGCTTGGTTTGACCTATGTGCCGGAGCAAGCAATTGGCGCATGGCATCACCACGATACAGACGGCACATTCGAGTCATGCACGGTCGTTGCTGAAGGCGACGAAGATGTGCTCTATGTGATCGTCAAGCGCAACATCAACGGCACGATGAAACGGTATGTCGAGCGCCAGCAAACCCGCAACTTCCAAGAGCAGCGCGAGGCATTCTTCGTTGACTGCGGTCTGGTCTACGACGGCACCAACACCAGCGCGACAACTATGACCATCTCTGGTGGCACGACATGGGGTCCGGCTGATGCGCTGACCATCACATCTTCGACTGCCAAGTTTTCGTACCCGGGCACAAGCGATGTCAACGACGCCATTGTTTTCCATGACACCGACGACAACGAGTATCGATGCGTGATCAAGTCGGTCAGCTCTACCACGGTGGCAAGCGTGCGCGTGGACAAGGTGCTACCTGCATCGCTGCGTAACACGGCGACCACGACATGGGCGTTTGCCCGCAACACGGTCTCTGGCTTGACACACATCGAAGGCAAGACGGTCAACATCCTTGCTGACGGCGCCGTGCACCCACAGCGTACTGTGAGCAGTGGCACGATCAGTCTGGACCGTGCTGTGGTCTATGCGGTCGTTGGCTTGCCAATCACTGCTGATCTCGAGACTCTGCCAATTGCAGCTCAGATCGACGGTGGCTTTGGTCAAGGTCGCTACAAGAATGTCAACAAGGCATGGCTGCGCGTTTACAAGTCGTCCGGCATCTTTGTTGGTCCGAATGCTCAAAACCTTGTTGAGGCAAAGCAGCGAACCACTGAGCCATACGGCACGCCGCCCGCATTGAAGTCTGAAGAAATTCTGGTTATGACGACGCCCACATGGGCTGACTCTGGTCAGGTCTTCATTCGCCAAGCAGACCCATTGCCATTGACCATCATCGGCTTAACGCTCGAAGTGGCAATCGGCGGATAAAGGTACCCGTATTCATGCGGGTTCCATTTATTGTCAAACTACCGAATCGGAGGCTCTATGAGTGGTGAAAATTCATCAACAGGCGGTCTGAGCACAACGCTACAAAATTGGTTTAGCGCAGACCCATCAAGCATGTCGCCTGCGACAGCTCAGAAACTTGGCGCCGTCGGCAACATGATGGCTATCACTGGTGCAATCAACGGCATCATTGGTACCTACTACTCGTCGAAAACGCAGCAATATCAATTTGAGTCCGCAAAGCTCTCGTATGAGCTTCAAAGGGACATGGCAGAGATCAATGCCCGCATGGCTGAAGGTCAGGCGCAGGCGATCTTGCTGGCTGGCGAAAATCAAAAAGCCCAGATTGGTCTGCGTGCTGGCAAGATAAAAAGCGCCAGCAAAGCCTCGATGGCTGCTCGCGGGATTACCCTTGGCGTCGGATCTGCCGCTGAAGAAATCGCAACAGTCGACCTGATGAAAGAGATCGACAGCATGACAATCAACTACAACTCCACGCGAGCAGCGATTGCAGCCCGCTCACAAAAGGTCAACTACGAAACATCTGCGGCTATGGCTGGCATTTCCGCCAGTGGTGCTGGAGCTTCTGCTGGGCTTGTAAGCCCAATCGGAAACGCGGCGATGAGCTTGGTTGGTGGTGCCACCTCGATTGCTCAATCTTGGTACAACAACTACAGGCAGAACCAAATTTACTCTCAGCTTGCTGCTGCAAAGGGAGGCTAACGAATGCCTACAGTACCAGTTTATGACACACCAGTAGTCGACATGGCGGCGGGATCAATGCCCGTCTTCCAAGCCCCCGGCGTTGAACCAATGCGAGATGTTGCTGGGCGACAGATGACAGAAAACGCGCAAGTGTTGATGAAATCTGGCATGGCAATTAAAAAGCTCGCAGACGAAATCAATTTTGATCTTGCCGAAGCTGGAGCCAAACAAGACACCAACAAGCTGTCCGACAAAATCAGAAACATCGTTGTTGAGTACAACAAGCTCACTGGCAAAGATGCCGTTGAGGGTCGTGAAAAATATGCCAAACAAATTGAAGACGCAATTATTGGCATCACTGATGAAGTAAAAAACTCAGACCAACCAAAGGGCTACACCGCTCTGCGTCAGCAACTGTTTGCCAATGCTGCAAACACTCGACGCCAAGTGGCGATTGGTCAGCTTGATAGCCACTATCTGCCGCAACTCAAGAACTGGCAAATTGGTGAGGCAAAGTCCGCCATTCACAACTCGATCAACGACGCCGCTGTTGCTGCCGGTGATTGGCAAATCCCTACTGGCAACTTTGCAAAATTCAAAGGCACACTGATTGTCAATGTGAATGACCTTGCATTCAAAAGCGGCATCACAAAGATTGACGAAAAAGGTGACAAGGTTGTCGACACCGACAGCCAGCAATACAAAGAGCTGGTGCGTACTAGCTTGACCGCGCTGCACACCGATGTGATCCGCAATTTTGTAGCCAAAGATCAAGACGGCATGGCTGCTGCATATCTCAAAGCCAACAAAGGTGAGATTGCTGCGGATAAGCTGGATGAATTGACCAAGCTGGTTGAAACTGGAAGCTCAAAAGATGCTTCTCTTAAATTGGCAATGTCAATGACGGGCACGCTCAATGAACAGCTTGCTGCACTTGAAGCCAAATACAAAAAAGGCGAGATCACTGCAACTGTTTATGACATGACTCGTCAACGAGTCGAACACAACTGGAATCAGCAACAGCAAGGTCGAGCAGAGTGGGAAAAAGGATTGATTGGATCTGCACAAGATTGGCTGCTTAAGAATCCATCGAAGAGCCTAAGTGACATGCCGACAGACATGTACAACAATTTGAAAAACACCGGTCACCTTGGATCTTTGCAGGCGTTTGCTAAATCAGGTCGATTTGACAATGATCCTAAGACATGGGGTCAAATTATTAGCATGCCTCAGACAACGCTGGCTCAGATGACCACTGATCAGTTTTATGTGAGGTATCGCGGCAAACTAGACGACGCGCATCTTGAGCAAGGTATGGCTTTGGTTGCTAACGCCCGCAACGAAGGCAAAGGAGCCAAGCCTCCGCAAACAGTCGAGATTGTTAGCATCAACGAGCGCATTACGCGAGCAGCAAAAGAAGCCAAGATCATTCCATTTAATGGTGCAAAAAATGAGCGCCAGCAAATTGATCTTGGTCTGTTTGAGCAAGAAGTACAAGATGGTGTAAACGCATTGGCTGCAACTTTGCCAAAAGGCAGAAAGCCAACTGGCGAAGAGGTGCAAGGAGTTATTGATCGTGTCTTGATTGATAAAGTCAAGATTGATGAATTTGGCAGAGATCCAGAAAAGCCAATGTTCATGATCAAGAACAACCCTGATGTTCTGAAGAACGCATACATCACTGTGCCAGATGGTCGCGACATTTACATCAGCAAAATACCTGCTACGGCTACCGAAAACTATACGAAGAAACTTCGTGCTGCTGGACTCCCTGTTACTCAGCGCAAGATTGCTGAGATGTGGGCAGCAGACAACCCAAGGAAATAACAATGGCTGGTTCTGATGATCTGCTCAATTCGTGGAAACAAGAGCGCAGCTTGACGCTTGAACCTGTTGGCTCTATTAACAAGCCAGCAGCTTCTGATCAGCTCATTCAAGGCTGGAAAACAAGCCAAGATCAGAGGTTTGCAATCTCTGTCCAACAGGCAGTCAAGATTGACCCAAACAACGCGGCGCAAATTCAGCAGCTCGCAAAAGAACTTAGCTTGCCAACTGATGTTGTGCAGCGGAACAAAGCTGACCTAGATGCGTTTGTTCGGTCTCGCCGCATAGAGATGGCGATCCTTGCTCGCGACAATCCTGTATTGGCGCAGCAATTTGGCAACCCAGATTTTGCCGCGGTAGCGCACGACGACTACAACAATTTGAGCCGCACAGAGCGCGTAATGCGCTGGTTCAAAGAGATTCCTGAAGATGCAGCCAAGGGCTGGCAAGTCGGTCGTCTGCAATCTGAGCAAGGCTTGCTTGGCGAGCGTGCAATGGTTGGTGCTGCCGACGAGCAGATGTGGAAACGCATCAATGAAATCAACACAAAAACTAGAGAGCTGAAGGGTACTGGAGGCTTCATTGAGTCAGCGTCAAAGATTCTTGGGCAGATGTCATACACACTGCCGGAGGCTGTGCAGTACGGTCAAATTACCGGCTTGACTACAGGCGGCGCCGCGCTTATTGCTGGTCAGGTTGGACCACAAGTCGCATTGCCAGAAGAAATTATTACCGTTCCATCTGCAACCATTGGTGGTTTTGTTGCAGGCATGACAGCCAAAATGGCAGAGCAGTCATATCGCATAGAGGCTGGTCAGGCATACCTTGACATGATCAAAGATGGAGTCGACAAAAACATTGCACGCAATGTGTCTGCTGGTGTTGGCTTGGTCAACGCCACGCTTGAGGTTGTCGGCGTTGGATATGTTGCAGCTCCGCTTAAAAAAGCATTGATGCAAGCAGTTACTGAAGAGGTGACCAAGTCATTGGTCAAGCCTACAGTCAAGCAAGCCACAATTGAGTTTGGTAAAAACTACGGCAAAGCATGGACCGCTGAGACCAGCACTGAAATCTTGCAAGAAATCTCAAACATTGCTGGAGAAGAGATTGCCAAGTCAATGTCGAAGCAAGAGTTTGAGTCAAAAATCAACACGCCTGAAGGGCGCCAAGAAATTGCACAGCGTCTTGCTGCTGTGTTTGAAGAGGTCGGCAAAGGCATGGCGCTGCTTGCTATTCCGGGCGCCGCGATCAACTTCCGTGGGGATTACAAAAAAGCTAAAGAAGCACAGCGTCAAGAACGGTTTTTTTCTGAACTTGCATCAGCCAGCACAGACTCCGAACTTCGCAAGCGCAGCCCTGATGTATTCCACAATTTAATTTCTGAGCAAGCTGCCGCTTCTGGTGTCGAAAACATTTATGTCGACGGCGCAAAATTTGCACAATCAATGCGTGACGCAAATGTAACGGTTGAAGACTTACGCAAAACAATGCCTGCCGTTGCTGAACAGATTGAAACTGCTGTTGCTTCTGGCACTGATGTTGTTGTTCCAACTGGCGACTACGCAACGCATATTGCACCAACAGATTTTGGCAAGACGCTATTGCAACACGCTCGCGCAGATATTGACGCGATGAGCGCGTCTGACCTTAAAGAATTCGAGCAGCAAAAACGAGACTTCATTAAGCAAGCGGCAGAGGTCGCGCTTGAGAAGAACGCGACAAACGAAGAATTTGGCAAGGCTGCCAAAGAGGTTGAGAACCTCATGTTTGTGCAGCTCAAAGAAACCGGCAAGTTTACGGACAACATGGCTCGCATGAACGCACAATTTGTGCGTGACTTCGTGGTGACTCAGGCTGCTCGCCAAAATATCATGCCGACCGACTACTACAACCGGTACATGTACAAGGTGACGACCGAAGGTCAGCCGGTGTTCAGTCAAGAGGCGCTTGATGATGCAGCCAATGTGCTGACGGCAACGCCTGAATTCCAAAAATGGTTTGGCAACTCAACTTTGAAAGGCGAAGATGGAAAGCCTATTGTGCTGTATCACGGCACTTCAGATAGCGTTGAGCAATTCGATTTCGACCACCCAAGTCGTAAGGACAGCGGATGGCTCGGAACAGGCGTGTACCTCACAGACAGCACCGACATGGCTGATCTCTACGCAATGCAAAAGCGACGCGCAGGAAAAGCCGGTGAAAATGTCATGCCGTTGTACGCTCGACTCGAGAACCCCTACTATGCGACAGCCGAAGACAAAGCTGCTGTAAGAGCGGGCGGTCGCGAGGCTGCTGACGCATTCACTGCCAAGCTCAAGTCTGAAGGCTACGACGGCGTAATCTATCAGGTCGCCCCAGATGCAAAAGAAATCGTCGTGTTTGACAACAAGGCGGTTAAATCAATTTTTAATGAAGGCACATGGAGTCGGGACACTGCGAACCTGCTAAAGCAATCGCTGTCTACCCGCCTGCCTTCTGCTGTCAAAGCCACCGAAGATCCGCTCGGCGAAACGCTAAACATCAACTTCGATGTGACGCTGTCCGACCCTGTCACGCTGGCAAAGAATGTGAAGGTGCTGCAAGAAACGCCGAACATGCGAAAGCTGACCGGCAAGGGCGCCAAAGATCCTGTCCGCAACGCTGAAGCATTTATCGATCATGTGGTCGAGAACTTGCTCATGTTGCACGATGCTTTCCCGGCTGAGATGCGTGAGCGTGCCGAGCTTTGGTACGACGGCGGTCGCAAGACTGTCGAGGCTTGGGCGAATCGGTACGGCATCAGCGAAATGCAGGGCGCCGCGGCAATCGCCGTGCTGTCGCCACAGAATGGCTGGTTCCCCAATGTGAGCGCAGCCGAGCGCGTGGCTGACATCGTTTTCGGTATGCGCGACTTCCGCTGGGACGACGCCATGACTGCCGAGGCAAACCGAATCACCAAGGGTGAGCCGGATGCCAAGATGCAAGAGGCTATGGGGAAAACCCTTAATGAGCTGCTTGCAAATCCTGATTTGGCTGCCCGCTGGGTCCGCGTCTATGACCAGACCTACAACAATCGCGCCTATCGCATCCTGACCCCAGAGGGCGGCGCGGCTGACTATGCCAAGACCGCTGGCGGCAACGACGCCACGATGGCATGGAAGAGCTACGCCACCATCGCCAAGGCAATCTCGATCTACACCGACGGTCGCGCTGAGAATGTGTACTACCAGCTTGGTCGCGAGCACAAGGTCCGCAACTTCTACAACAACCTGTTCGCGCCTAACAGCGACTTAGGGTTTACCACTATCGATACCCATGCAGTCGCGGCTGCGCTGTTGCGCCCGCTGGCTGCCAACGACACAGAGGTCGTGCAAGCCTTTGGAAGCGCCGGTAGCGCGTCTTCTTCGATGACGGGTCTCAATGGTACCTACCCCCTCTATTTGGAGGCGTACAGACGCGCTGCTGAAGCCAGAGGCATATTGCCCCGCCAGATGCAGTCCGTGACATGGGAAGCCGTGCGTGGTCTGTTTGAAGCTGCCAAGAAGAGCGGGCTGAAAGAGGGCGCCAACGCCATCTGGGAACGCTACAAGAAGGGCGAGATTGAGCAGGCACAGGCACAGCAAGAAATCATGAAGCTGGCTGGCGGCATCACTGCTCCAAGCTGGTCTAAGGTGCCATTCAACGATACCGTAACCCGGACCTATGAGGGACCAGCGCAAGCTGCCATCGATGCGGCTGGCGACAAAGGCGCCGCATTTAGCGACACCAATCCCCGGGTGTTCTTCGAGGTCGCGCCAGATCCAAACGACAAAGCACTCACCGAGCAGTGGAATTCGCTGCCCGATGAAGAGAAGTCCAGAATTTCGCAACAAATCGCCACAGCAATCGTCCCGAAGGTACTAGAGGAAGTCGGTACCAATGGCGAATTCACGATGCAGCTTGGTGGTTACGAGGGCGCAACCAACCCATCAATGACCCTTGCGGTCGACCGCCCAGAGCTGGCGCTGACTGCTGCCAAGCTGTTGGGCTTCGCGCTGTCTCAGGACAGCATGATGATTGTGAGCGAGAAGCAGGTGGTCGGCACCGAGGCTGTCGGTGCTGTGTCTATTGACCTGCCAGAGGGCTACGGCGAAAAAGAGATCCGCGCCCTGTACGACAAATTGTGGGAACTCGAGCGTGACGGCAAGAAGCTGATCGGCGGTCACACCACTGCCAATGGGCACATGGTGATCCTGAATTATTCCGGCTTGCCAAACGAAGAGCTTTCGTTGATAATAGATCAACATTTGGACGGTCAATTCACGGTTCGTGAAAATACCGTCTTTTCGTCGTTCCCTAACAAGGAGGAATACAACTATGCCGGTGATCAAGAATCAACCGCTGCCGGACGGGCACCCGCTCAAAGACGGGCTAATAGTCTTCGGGCAGAAGCAACCCAACTCCTCAGAGACCAGCTCGGAGGCGGCGTCTTCAGGCAAGCCCCCGCGGCAAGAGCTGGAGGCATCGCGCCTCTACGAGCAGGAGATCTCGAAGTTACCCAGCGATACGGTGAGCCAAAACCCGGCGCAACCTCAGTCGTTGGAATCCACTATTCTCGCGAATCTCGGGGAACTCTCTCCGGGTACTTCTACGGAACAGGATTAAAAGGTGCTGAAAAAGCGCGGCTCGATGGCTCGCCTGATGGGCGCTTGCGTCAGCGCATCCACTTCTATGTGGACACGGGCGCAGGTGTACGCCCAGAATCTGGTGTTGGCGGAAATGTGCACGCCGTCAACCTTGACAATCTTTATGATGTCTCTGCCGATCCGCTAGGTATCCGCAAAACTGTTGAAGCCATCACCGGTCGCGACGACAAAGGCTTTTGGTTCAACGAAGTAGAGACTGCAATCCTCGATGCTGGCTTTGATGGTGTCTATGTGCCGGGTGCACAAGGCAATCAGGGCGTGGCTGTATTGCTTGGCAATCACAGCGTGCAGGTCGATCAGAAGGGCGCAATCCAACAACGCGCAGCAGAAGCCCCGGCAGAGCCGCGCAGCACTCGCATGCGCTACGCATTGCTGTCTGCTGAGATCCGTCAATACTCTGAGCAAGAAGCCGCCATCAAGAAAGCTGCTCCATCTGCCAATTTGGCTGCTGGCACACTGACATTCGACGAGGCTGACCGTGCTGCGATTGAAGGGTTCTTCCCGGGCGCGGTGAAATCTGCTCGGTTCATGCAGCCAGCTCGTGGCGGCTTTGATCCGCAGCGTCTGATGACAATTCTTACAGAGAAGAGCGACAACTCGACATTCCTGCACGAGACCGCTCACTTCTTCCTGACCGTGTACGCTGACATGGCAATGCAGCCGAATGCGCCGCAGCAGGTCAAGGACGACATGAATGCATTGCTCAAGTGGTTTGGGGTCAAAGACCTCGAGACATGGAACAACATGTCAATTGATGAGCAACGCAAGTATCACGAGCAATTCGCGTACAACTACGAGATCTACCTGTTTGAAGGCAAGGCGCCGAGCATCAAGCTGCAAACGCTGTTTGATCGATTCTCTGCATGGTTGCGCCGTGTGTACATCTCGATCCGCGATGACCTCAACGAAACCTACAAGCAAGAGCATGGCACTGACCTGCCGATCTTGACCGGCGAGGTTCGACAAGTCATGGACCGCATGGTCGCCAGCGATGAGCAGATCAAGCAAGCTGAGACCGTCCGCAACATGGTGCCGATGTACCAAACGCAGGCACAGGCAAACATGACAGACGCCGAATGGGCTGCCTATCAGGATGCCATGCGAGAAGCAACCGACACCGCAAGCGCAGAGCTGACCGCGGCATCTATGCGTCAAATGAAGTGGCTGGCAAATGCTCGCAGCCGGGTGCTCAAAGAAATGCAGAAAGCCACGGCTGACACGCGCAAGCAAGTGCGAGCTGAAGTCGAGGAAGAGGTCCGCAACGACCCGCTGTACAAAGCCATGAACTGGCTCAAGCGCGGCGAAATGGTCGATGAGCAAGGCAACGAGATCAAAGCAGAGGCAGGCTTTAAGCTGTCCATCGAATCCGTCAAAGCCATGTACCCAGAAAGCGATGCAGGTCTGGCATCCGTGCCTGACTACCGCAAGCTGGGCTTTGGCAAGTACGGCATGCTGGCTGATGAAGGTCTACACCCTGACATCGTGGCTGATATGTTTGGCTTCCGCTCTGGCGACGCGCTTGTGCGCTCTCTGCTTGACGCCAAGAAATTCAGCGAAGAGGTTGAAGCTCGCACCGATGAGCGCATGCTTAACGAGTACGGCGAGATGACAGATCCGAAAGCCATCGAGGTTGCGGTCGAGCGTGCCTTGCACAACGAGGCTCGCGCTCGATTCGTTGCGACAGAACTGCGTTTTATTGCCAAGGCAATGCGCCCTGTTCGCATCATGCTCGAAGCAGCCAAACAGGCAGCACGCACAGCATTGAGCAACAAGGCAATCGGTACCATCAAGCCTCGCGAATACTCAATGGCAGAAGCTCGCGCAGCCAAAGCTGCTGAAGAGCACATGAAGAAGGGCGAGACCACCAAAGCTGTGCAGGCAAAGCAGCAGCAACTGCTGAACAACCAGCTTGCAGCCGAGTCAATCAAAGCCAACACCGAAGTCGCCAAGGCTTTGGAATTCTTTAAGAAGGTATTTGCCAAGGACGAGAAGCTCGCCAAATCTCGCGACATGAACTTGGTCAGCGCAGCTCGCGCCATCCTTGCCAACTATGGCTTGGGCGCAACCGACATGAGTGCTGGCGCGTATCTCGAGAAAGTCAAAGCATACGACCCAGAGTTTTATGCCGAGATCGAGCCGATGATTACTGCCCACCAGCAGACCGGCAAACCTGTCGAGCAATTGACCTACGACGAATTTATTGACATGCGCGATCAGGTGCAGGCGCTGTGGCATCTGTCAAAGCAGATCAACACCATTGAGATCGACGGCAAGAAAGTGAGCCGCGATGAAGCAGTCAAAGAATTGACCGACCGCATCGATGTTGTCGACACAAAGAAAGAGCGTGTCGGATACAAGAAGGCAATCACCGACAAAGAGAAGGGCAAAATCATGCTCATGGGCGCACGCGCTGCGCTGCGTCGCGTTGAGAGCTGGGTCGATGTCATGGATGGCGGCAAGGCTGATGGTCCATTCCGTAAGTACATCTGGACACCAATCAGCGAGGCTGTTGCCAAGTACCGCATCGCCAAGACTGACTATCTTGAGCAATATCTGAACCTAATTAAAGGAGTCGAAAAAGGTCTCAATTCTGGATCAATATCCGCTGTTGAAATTGGCTACGAATTCAAGAACAAGGCAGAGCTGCTGCACGCAATCTTGCACACCGGCAATGAGTCCAACAAGCGCAAGCTGCTGCTTGGTCGCGAATGGGCTTCTGAAAATGCAGACGGCACAATGGACACAACGCAGTGGGATTTATTCTTGCAGCGCATGTATGCCGAAAAGATTCTCACAAAGGCTGACTACGACTTTGCACAGAGTGTGTGGGATCTGCTTGAGAAAATGAAGCCGGATGCACAGCGTGTGCACCGAGATATGTACGGCTTCTATTTCAACGAGATCACAGCCGATGCAATCGAGACACCGTTTGGCGTCTACCGCGGCGGCTATGTGCCTGCCGTGACTGACCCGTGGATCGTTACCGATGCTGCTGTTCGCAATGAGGAAGAAACACAAGCGACCGACAACAGCTACATGTTCCCGACTACTGGTCGCGGCTTTACCAAAGGTCGTGTGGACTACAACAAGCCGCTGATCTTGGACCTTGGCTATCTACCATCGCACATCGACAAAGTGCTGCGCTTCACTTACATTGAGCCACGCGTCAAAGATGTGGCAAAGATTGTGAAGACCAACAAGACTTTTGCTGCATCGATGGACCAGCTCGATCCGACCATCCGCGGCGACATGCTTGTGCCTTGGCTACAGCGTACCGCGCAGCAGATGATCCAGATGCCGATGAAAGGCATGGGCGGCAAGCTCGCTCATAAATTCTTCAGCGAGGTTCGCAATCGCACCGGCATGCAGATGATGGTCGCCAATATCACCAACGCATTGCAGCAGATCACAGGTCTGTCCATTGCCGCGGTCAAGGTGTCGCCTAAGTACCTGCGCGATGCGCTGTGGACCTATGTGCGCCAGCCGACCGTCACTGCCAACATGGTGGCTGAGAAGTCTGAATACATGCGTACCCGCATGAGCAACACACAGTTTGAGGTCAACAAGCAAATTGAAGAGCTGCTGGTCGACCCAAGCAAGTACGAGAAGTTGCGCGACTTCGCAACCAAGCACGGCTACTTTATGCAGCAAGGCATGCAAAACATGGTCGACACAATGGTATGGATTGGCGCCTATAACCAAGCGGTTGCAAAAGGCGTTGATGCTGATATTGACGCTGTGCGTCAAGCTGATTCTGCTGTGCGTCAAACTCAAGGCAGCTTCGCGCCTGAAGATGTGTCTCGCTTCGAAACAGGCAACGCATTTGTGCGTGCCTTCACCATGTTCTACAGCTACTTCAATATGCAAGCTAACCTGCTTGGCACGGAGTACACAAAAACCGTGCGCGAGTTTGGCGTAAAGAAAGGCATGGGGCGCCTGCTCTATGTCTATGTGTTTGCCTTCATGATCCCGGCTGTACTGTCTGAGATCATTGTGCAGGGCGCTGGCGGGTTCGATGATGGCGACGACGATGAGTACGACATGTACGACGCAATGTCTCTGTTCTTTGGATCGCAGGCTCGCACTGCATTGGCGATGGTCCCGGTGCTTGGTCCGTCGATCACGGCTGGCTTTAACATGTGGAACGAAAAACCATACGATGACAGGATTTCAACATCTGCATCGATCTCCGCGCTCGAGGCAACTGTTCGGGCACCGAAGTCCCTGTACGACGCAATCGCCGAGGACAAGTCTTGGCGCAAGGCTGTTCGCGACACACTCACCGCACTTGGCATGATTACCGGTCTACCGCTGGGTCAGCTTGGCAAGCCGCTTGGCTATGCCGCAGACCTAGCTCAAGACAAGGTTCAGCCAGAAAGTGCAGGCGATGTTGTGCGTGGATTGATCTCTGGAAAAGATGTCAACAGGAAAGATTAAGGTACCCGTAACAATGACTCAGACATTTAGCCTTCAACATAACCAATCAGGAGTCCATCTATGACGATCTCCAGTCAAACCCGCAAAGCCGGACCATTTGTCGGCAGTGGGTCAACAGGTCCGTACTCATTCGCCTTTAAGGTATTTCAGGCGTCGGATCTGCTCGTCGTGAAATTGGATGTCGCGACCAATGTCGAAACAACGCTCACGCTGACCACTGACTACACCGTATCTCTTAACGCCGACCAGAACTCAAATCCGGGCGGCACGATCACCCTTGTGTCTGCGCTGGCTGTGGGCAAGAAGATGGTCGTCAGCTCGCAGGTGCCTTACCTGCAAGAGACCGACCTGACAAACCAAGGCGGCTTCTATCCTGAAGTGATTACCGACGCGCTCGACAAGCTGACTATTGAGGCACAGCAGCTTAAAGAAGAAGTTGACCGCTCTGCCAAGCTACCAATTACCAGCTCTGCTGATGCAGATTCACTGGTTGCTGACATTGTCCGTATTGCAGACAGTGCCGACAACATTGACACGGTTGCAAACAACATCGGCAATGTGAACAACACTGGCAACAACATCGCCAATGTCAACACGGTTGCTGGCAGCATTGCAAATGTCAACACTGTTGCGACCAATGTGGCAAGCGTAAACACAGCAGCTACCAACATTGCGTCAATCAACACTGTCGCGTCAGATCTTAACGAGCCGGTGTCTGAGATTGAAACTGTTGCTGGGTCAATTACCAATGTAAACACTGTTGGCAACAACATCGCGAATGTGAATACCGTCGCTGGCGTAAGCGCCAATGTGACGACAGTCGCTGGCATTTCAGCGAATGTGACAACTGTAGCGACCAACAACGCAAATGTGACCACGGCTGCGACCAACATCAATGCCATCAATACGGTAGCAAACGACTTGAATGAACCGGTGTCTGAGATTGACACAGTCGCAACAAACATCGCGAATGTCAACACGGTAGGCACAAACATCGCAAGCGTAAACACTGCCGCAGGGAACAACGCAAACATCACAACCGTTGCAACGAACATTGCGAATGTCAACACAGTCGGAACGAACATTGCCAATGTGAATGCTGTGGCTGGCAACAATGCCAACATCACTGCTGTGGCTGGCAACTCAACCAACATCAACGCGGTTGCAACAAACGCAGTCAACATCAACACCGCGGCGACAAACATCGCTGCAATCAATACCGTTGCTGCTGACCTGAATGAGCCTGTCAGTGAGATCGACACGGTTGCCGTGAACATCGCAAATGTGAACACGGTCGGCACCAACATGGCTGATGTGATCACGACTGCTGGTATTGCTGGCAATGTGAACACGGTGGCTGGTATTGCCCCCAATGTGACGACTGTTGCTGGCATCAGCGCAAATGTAACCACGGTCGCAGGCATCTCTGCGGCTGTCTCTGATGTGGCTGCAATCGACACCAATGTGACTGCGGTCGCTGCAATCGATTCTGATGTGACGACCGTTGCTGGTGTGGCATCCGACATTCCAACTGTGGCAGCCAATGTGTCCAGCATCAATGATTATGCCGACACCTATCAAGGCGCAAAGGCTACAGC
>JACCEC010264707.1_pt1 | contig 20672 bp, 23 predicted proteins | sample 7450121 | NCBI WGS metagenome assembly JACCEC01 (sample SAMN15323455, study PRJNA562643) | freshwater metagenome | isolation source: river surface water | place: USA:Blue River Watershed | collected 2017-08-18 | reverse complement strand
ATGCCATTGCAAAAGTGGCATGCCCAGTGCCGCAGCGACTTCCTCGGCCAGCATCGTCTTGCCGGTGCCGGGTTCGCCCTTGATCAGCAAAGGGCGTTGCAGCGTGAGTGCTGCGTTGACGGCCAGTTTCAGGTCGTGGGTCGCGACGTAATTCTCGGAACCTTCAAAACGTTTGGCAGTGGACATGGTTGTACTGATCAGTCAGAGAAAATAAGGTTCAGTATAAACGAGCGGCGAGTCGGGCTGGCTCTGATTCACAGGTTCGAACATCGGATATTTTGCCTGTGAATGACCGTCAGAAATAGACGATGAAATGCGAATCGGTTATGATTAGGCGCTTTTTTGTGCGGGCGGGCAAATAGTTTGCCGTCATCGTCAGGGAAGCTCCCTGAACCGCCATTACGGTTTCGAATCAACTATCCAGAAATCATGAAAAAACTCTTTGCTCTTCTCGCGCTGGCGGGTGTGGCGCAGTGGTCTGTGGCTGCAGATGCAGCGGGCGACGCGAACGCCGCCAAAAACAAGGTGGCCATGTGTATCGGCTGCCACGGTATCGCCGGTTACAAGGCAACCTACCCGGAGGTCTATCGTGTGCCCATGCTGGGCGGCCAGTCGGAAAAATACCTTGCGGCCGCGCTGAACGCCTACAAGAAAGGCGAGCGCAACCATCCGTCGATGGTGGGCATCGCCAAGGGCCTGTCCGATCAGGACATCGCCGATCTCGCGGCCTACTACGCGCAGCAGAAATAAGGAGCCCATGATGAAGAAGACGATTGCACTGCTGGCTGTTCTGCTCGCCGGCGTGTCCCTGACGGCGGCTGCCGGCAATATCGAAGCGGGCAAGGCTGCCGCTGCCAAGTACAACTGCGCAACCTGCCATGGCGCGGACTACAACTCGCCGATCGATCCCAGCTATCCGAAGCTGGCCGGTCAGCATTCGGATTATCTCGAGCATGCGCTGACCGCCTACCAGCGTGGCGGCAATGCCAGCAATGGTCGCGGCAATGCGATCATGGGCGGCGTTGCCAAGCCCCTGTCGAAAAAAGAGATCGCGGACATCGCCGCTTACCTGTCGAGCCTGCCGGGTTCGCTGGTGCTGCGCAAGTAAGCCCCGTCCTCGTGACATAAAAAACCGCAGCCTGTGCTGCGGTTTTTTTACGCCTGCGCCCGTCGCCTGACGGCCTCGACATAGGCGACGCCATCGGGCGGCGTGCCATTTCTTTGCGAGGTCCACAGCATCTCGCCCAGACATTCCATGATCTCGTGGTGCGCGTCATGTTCACTGCCGCGCTGGTTCGCGAGCTGCAGGAACGCGGCACGGATGCCCGGCGGCTGATCGATGGAAATCTGCTCGCTGATCGACAGATGCATGGACAGGTGCAGGAAAGGATTGGCCTTGCCGTGGCCGGCATCATAGTCCGCTGCCAGTGCCGCATCGAGATCAGCCAGTTCGGCTTCATACTCAGGGTGCTGCAGCATCCAGTCGCGAGCGATCGCTTCCAGCGGGGTCAGCACCTCGTTTGCGCCGGCCTTGCGCCAGACCTCGCAAAAAAAACGCCGGACTTCCTCTTTGCTTGGTGCAAACATTGGCTACGCCCGTCCGAGGACAGCGATCCGTTGATCCGGCGCACCGGTCTTCGACACGTGACACAGGGCGCGGGTACTTGCCATGGCGGCTACGTTCAGCCAGTCTGCCATCAGACCGCCGTGGCCGGCATCGGCGTCTTCTGCCGGTACTCGCAGAGGTCGGCGATCAGGCAGTTCCAGCATTGCGGCGTGCGCGCGAGGCAGGTGTAGCGCCCGTGCAGGATCAGCCAGTGATGCGCATCCATCAGATAGTCTGCCGGCACGAATTTCATCAATTTCTGCTCGACGACGTCCACGTTCTTGCCGGGTGCGATACCGGTGCGGTTCGAGACGCGAAAGATATGGGTATCGACGGCCATCGCCGGTTCGCCAAACGCGGTGTTCAGCACCACGTTGGCGGTCTTGCGGCCCACACCGGGTAGTGCCTGCAGCGATTCGCGATCGCGCGGTACCGCACCACCATGCTGCTCCAGCAGCAGCCGGCAGGTCTCGATCACGTTCTTTGCCTTGTTCCGGTACAGGCCGATGGTCTGCACATAGGGAATCAGGCCCTCTACACCCAGCGCAGCAATCTGTGCCGGTGTGTTCGCTACCGGATAGAGCTTGCGCGTAGCCTTGTTCACGGACACATCCGTGGCCTGTGCAGAGAGGATCACTGCGATCAGCAGCTCGAACGGGGTGGTGTACTCCAGCTCGGTCGTCGGATGGGGATTGGCCGCCTTCAGGCGCTCGAAGATCTGCCGTCGTTTTTCGGGATTCATGATGCTTTTTTTGCCTGAGCTTCTTTTTGCAGCCGCGCTCGTTCCATCGCGGCCTGAATGATTGCGCGCTTGCGTTCCTTCTCCGCGCGCTCTTCGTCACTGAGCGCGTTACTGTTTTCGACTTCCTGCAGCTTGGCAGCCGCCTTGGCCGCCAGTCGCGCGTCATTCGCTTCTTTCTCGAGCGTTAGGCGCGCACGACGCGCATGAAAGCGCTTGCGTGCGTCCTCCGCCTGCTCTGGCGACCAGGCTTCCCAGCCGGTGTGGCCCGGCGTCACGGAGACCATTGCGATGCAATCGACCGGGCAGGGTGCGACGCACAGGTCGCAGCCCGTGCACAGCGCGGGTATCACGGTGTGCATCTGTTTTGCCGCGCCGGCGATCGCATCGACCGGACAGGCCTGAATGCACAGCGTGCAGCCGATGCAGGCGTCCTCATCAATGACGGCGACCGGTCGCTCGCGCTCGACACCATGGACGGGATTGAGCGGAATGACAGGCTTGCCCAGCACGGCGGCCAGTCGCGCGATGCCCTCGCTGCCACCCGGCGGACACTGGTTGTAGCCTGCGCTGCCCGAGGCCATCGCTTCCGCATAGGGACGGCAGGCCGGGTAGCCGCATTTCGTGCATTGCGTCTGCGGGAGCAGGTCTTCCAGCCGGTCGGCGAGTGAACGGATGTCGTCTTTCATAGCCGCGCATTATCCGGCATTTGCCGGCGGCGGGAGCAAGGCGCTTGAGGGGATGCATCGCCGGCCGGTCGGCTGCCCGCGTGCCCAGTCCCATGAAAAAGGCCGCCCGTAGGGCGGCCTGTGGTGTGAGCGGCGTGGCAGCGTGTTGTGGTCAGCGATGGACTCAGCGATGGGAGCGGATGAACTCGCCGATCTTCGGTGCGATCATCTCGCGCCAGCGACGGCCCGAGAAGATGCCGTAGTGACCGCACTTGGGCGCCGTGTAGTGCTGCTTCATTTCCTTGGGAATGTGCGAGCACAGGTCATGCGCCGCACGCGTCTGGCCCGAGCCGGAGATATCGTCCAGCTCACCCTCGATCGTGAACAAGGCGACGTTCTTGATGTCCTGCGGGCGCACGCGCTTGCCTTCCACGTCCCAGGTGCCCAGCGGCAGCGCATGATCCTGGAACACAGTCTTGATGGTCTCGAGGTAATACTCGGCCGGCATATCGAGCACAGCGTTGTACTCGTCGTAGAACTTGCGATGCTCTTCGGCGGACTCGTTGTCGCCTTCTCGCAGGTGCAGATAAAACTCCCAGTGACTCTGCGCGTGACGGCGCGGGTTCATGGCGACGAATCCCGCATGCTGGAGGAAGCCGGGATAAACGCGGCGGCCATAGCCGGGATAGTTCGGCGGCACGCTGTAGATCACATTGTTCTCGAACCACGCGTAGGACTTGTTCATCGCCAGATCGTTCACCTGCGTCGGGGATTTGCGCGAATCGATCGGGCCGCCCATCATCACCATGGTCTTGGGCAGGGACTTGTCACCGGCACTGGCCATCAGGGAGATCGCTGCAAGCACAGGCACGGTCGGCTGGCAGACCGAGATCACATGCACGTCCGGGCTCAGGTAGCGGATGAAATCCTGAACATAGTAAATATAGTCATGCAGGTGGAACGGGCCGTGCTCCAGCGGCACCATGCGCGCATCGGTCCAGTCCGTGATGTACACATCATGCTCGGGCAGCAGCGCGCGCACGGTGTCGCGCAGCAGCGTTGCATGATGTCCCGACAACGGGGCCACCAGCAGTATCTTGGGCTGATCTTGCTGGGCGCGTGCGGCAGCGCGGCTGTCCTTGCGGAAGTGCAGCAGCTTGCAGAAAGGTTTCTCGAGTACCACGTCTTCGATCACCGCAGCGCGATGGCCATCCACCTCGACCGAAGTGATGCCAAACGCGGGTTTTTCGTATTCTTTGCCGAGGCGGAACATCAGCTCATAGCCGGCGGCGATCCGCTGCGCAAACGGCGTATGAGCAAAAGGAGAAACAGGATTCGTGAAGAGCTTCGAGGAGGCCTCAGCCCACTGGACCAGTGGACTCAGGAGGGTGCGGTTCATTTCGTGCAGTTGATAGAGCATGAGGACCTCTCATTCAAGACGCTCGATTGTGCAGGCAATCCACCGTTTCCGCAATGCAGCAAATGCAAGACCGAAATATTCCTGACCGTCTCACCGTTGTGCCAAAAGCATCACTGCTCGTCCTGCCATCCTGCCTGCACAGGCAGTGCGGGTCTGCAGCGATTAGCAAGTTACTGCAGGGCAATAACATACTAGAGCCTTCGCACCCTGACCACCCATTTGTCTGTGCAAAAGCATGCATTTAGGTTGCTGATTAAGCATCTTTCTATCTAAATCGACACAATTCCTGTTGCTTTCCTCTGTTCGCTGCACGAATCGCACAGCAATTGCCTCATGTCGTTTCTTTAGACAGCAATTTTTCCTGATTGCGCCACTGTGACGCGCAAGTTCACTTCAATACCGGCTGGCTCATTGGCCGGATGATAAAATCTTGCCCTATGGTTTTCCGCCGTTCCCTTGCCCGCCTGATCTCGCAGTGCCTGCTCGCCGTCCTGATGCTGCAGGTCATGCTGCCGTCATGGGCGGCATTCGTTGCGCCGGGCACAACCAGTGCGCCGGGCAAAGCGGCCTGGATGGAGATCTGTGCGGCCGGCGGCATTCAGTGGATACGGCTCGCGCAGCCCGATGTTGCCCCCCCCTCTGCCGCCCCCTCTGCCTCTGACTCCGCTTCTGCCCCTGCCGCCGATCATCAGCTCAGCCATGAGCACTGCCTGTTGTGTTCCGCCACGGGCGCCACACCTGAATTCAGCTTGTCATCCCCGCCGGATGCCTCGCGCCGCAGCGCGGCAGTGGTCATCCCTGCTGGCCCGCATTCCCACTATGCCGGGCATGCGATCCTCCCCCGAGCCCCACCGGTCTGATTTCCCCTGCACGCCGTTGCCCCAGCCTTGCGCTGGCGACGATTACTTTTGATTCTCCGGACTGACGCAACTTGCCCGAGGGGCGATCTGCGCGCAGGCCGGGGTTGCATCGGGAAACTCCATGAGAAGGCAAATTCATCGCACGCCCATTCACTGGGCCGTGCTCCTGTTGTGCGCGGCCTCGGGCGCCAGCGCGCAAGAACCCGGCACCTCCGGCGCCACCACGCTGATGACCCTCGGCGAAGTGGTCGTGACCGGGACGCCCGACCCGCTGGCCGTCAGCAACCTGTACACCTCGGTGAATGTCGTGCCTGCCGAGCGCATCGCGCAGCAGGCGGTATCGAATAACTGGCAACTGTTTGATCAGGTGCCGGGCGTGATGCTCACCAGCTTCGGGCAAGGCACGACCTCGGGCAAGCTGTCCCTGCGTGGTTTCAATGGCGAGGGAGAGATCAACGCCGTCAAGCTGCTGATCGACGGCATTCCGGCCAACAGCAATGATGGCAACATGCCTTATATCGAGCTTGCGCCCAGGCTGGACATCGAGGCGATCGAGGTCGTCAAGGGCACGAACGATCCGCGCTACGGGCTGCACAATATCGCTGGTAATGTGAACCTGCTGACCCGATCCGGGGGCAACTACCGGCAGGCGCGCCTGAGTGCCGGCAGCTTCAGCACCCGGGACCTGCAGGCTGCGATCGGTATCGACGATGGCAGCCTGTCGCAGAACTATGCACTCAGCTATCTGAACACCGATGGCTACCGCAGGCATGCGCAGGCAGAGAATGCCGCGTTCTCCGGCAAATGGTTCCTGCACACCGACGATCGCCGCCATCAGCTTGGGCTGATTGTCCGGCATGCCGGCGCCGACGCACAGGAGGCAGGCTACCTGACCCGTGCCCAGGCTGCGGCCGATCCGCGCCAGTCACCAGCACACAATGCCACCGATGAAGGCAATCGGCAGATGACGCAGCTGGCCCTGCAGGCCCGCAGCATGCTGCGCGACGACCTCAGCGCCACGGCCCAGCTCTACCTGAATGATCTGCATGACCAGCGCTATGTCCGGTTTTCTGCCGGCACGTCGCAGCAGGAGCGACGGGTCGATGAGACGCACATCGGTGCGTCGGCCAGCGCCAGCTGGCGTGCCGGCAAGACCTCGCTCGGCGAACTGACCGTGACTGGCGGCGTCGATGCCGAACATCAGGACAATCGCAGCGAGCGCTACAACACACTGCGCCAGACCCGAACGGCGCAGACCCGGGACCAGCAGTTCGATCTGACCACGACAGGCGGTTTTGTGCAGGCGATGCTGCAAGCGTCGGAACGGCTGACGATCACGCCGGCCTTCCGGGTCGATGCGCTCTCGGGTGACTATGTCAATCGCCTGACCGGGACACGTTACGACATGAATGACTATGGACTGATCCGGCAACCCAAGCTGAGCGCGATGCTCCAGCTGACCGAGTCCGTCTCGGTGTATGGCAATGCCGGGCGCACTTTTCAGGTGGGGGTCGGCACGGCCGCCTACAAGGTCAACCAGAGCAGCGATCTCGCTCCCTCGGTCAATGAAGGCTGGGAGGCCGGTGTGCGCTTCCGGCCGGCCACCTGGCTCGACGGCCGCGTCGCATTGTGGCAGCAGACCGCGAGCAATGAGGCACGACGCAAGCTGAATGATCCGGCGAATGATGCCGAGAACATCGGCAAGACGCGCCGCCAGGGCGTGGATGTCGAGCTCAATGCGCGGCCCTCGTCGCTGCTGAGCCTGTGGGTCGCAGGCGCCGTGCAACGCGCCGAGATCCTGAAGGCCGATGCCAGCGCAGCGGCCACGGAGGGCAAGCACATCGATCACGTTCCCCGTCTGATTTACAACCTCGGTGCGGATTATCAGCACAACGCACAGCTGCGCACCTCGGTGTGGGCGAATGGGCAGAGCAGCTACTACCTCGAGCGCACCAACAGCACAGGCCGGTTCGGCGGACATCTGCTCACGCATGTGTCGGTCAGCTACCGGATCAGCCAGACCTTGAGCGCCGACCTGCAGGTACGTAACGTCTTCGATCGCTACCATGACTACGTATGGCATGACGGCACGCAGTCGCTGCACTCGCCGGGCGCCGGTCGGGCAGTCTATGCCTCGCTGCAGCTGAGGATGTAAACAATGCAGCGCGCGCGACGGCTATGGCTGAACCTTCATCTGTGCGTCGGACTGGCACTGGGCGGCGTGTTCGTGCTGCTCGGGCTTACCGGCAGCCTGCTGGTGTTCTATCCCGAGATCGATCGTGCGCTGAATCCGGCGCTGCGCCCTGCGCTGACTCTGGCCGCAAGCGAGGCGCCGCAACCTGCATCGTCGATCTCGGTGCAGGCCGTGGCCGACAGGGTGAGGGGGCTTTATCCGGAGCGCGAGGGCGGCTGGCGGATCGAGCTGCCACTGAATGCGCATACGCCCGTAACGGTGCGTTATGCGCGCGCCTCGGAACGTGAGGGGCGCTCCTTTTCTCCGCTGATGGTCACGCTCGATCCGGTGACGCTGGCGCCGACCAGTGAGCGCATCTGGGGCGACTATCTGGTGACCTTTCTCTACGACCTGCATTACACGCTGCTGCTCGATCAGTCCGGCAAGGTGGCAGTGGGTGTCCTCGGTCTGGTGATGCTGTTGTCCCTGCTGTCGGGGCTGTGGCTGTGGTGGCCCTCGCGCGCGCGCTGGCGCTCAGCGCTCAGGCCCGTGATCCGCGACGGTGCGGTGCGACGGGTCTATGACCTGCATGCGCTGGGGGGCGCTTACGGCGCCTTGTTTCTGCTCGTGCTTGCGCTCAGCGGTGCGGGACTGGCACTGCCCGAGCAGACGCGACGCCTGCTGGGCAGCGTGGCCACGCTGGAGGCGGCACCGGAGGTGCCGACGTACGCCAGCCAGAGTGGGGAGCGCCTCAGTCTGGATGCGATCGCTGCGATTGCGCGCCGGCGCTTCCCGAATGCGGAGCTGCGCTGGGTGGAGGTGCCGGGCGTTGATCAGGGACCGGTATCGGTACGCCTGCACCAGCCCGGCGAGCCCGGACGGCGCTTTCCGAAGACCCGGCTGTGGCTGGATCCGGAGACGGGTGAACTGCTGGCAGTCTGGGATCCCGCCCGCAATGCGTCGGGCAACACGGTACTCGACTGGCTGCATCCGCTGCACAATGGCGAAGCCTTCGGCCAGGCCGGACGCTGGCTGACGGTCGTTGCCGGCTTGTTGCCGCTGCTGTTGTTCGTGACCGGCCTGATCCGCTGGCGACAGAAGCGGCGGGCAAAGGCGACACAGCGCACGAGGGCAGCACAGGAAGCCGGCGCCCAGAAATAAAAAACCCGGCCAGATCGTGGCCGGGTGGTGTGGTGTGCTGCGTTCTCAGTCGAACACCGGTGTTTCCACGCCGAGGATCTTGTGCAGCTTTGGCGAGGTCGTCGTGTACTGCATGTGGATCTTCTTCTCCGGGAAGATGTACGGCGCAGCGCCGAAGGCTGCCAGTGCTGCCTCATGGAAGCCGGAGAGGATCAGCTTCTTCTTGCCCGGATACGTATTGATGTCGCCGACGGCGAAAATACCGGGGATATTGGTCTCGAATTTTTCGGTATCGACGGCGAGCTGCTTGCGCTCGATCTCGAGTCCCCACTCGGCGATCGGGCCGAGCTTGGGCGAGAGGCCAAAGAACACCAGCAGATCATCCAGCGGCAGACGACGCGTGACGCCGTCGGCGCCGGTGACCTTGATCTCGCTGAGCGTGTCGCCTTCGGTTTCGAAGCCGGTGACCTGGCCGATCAGCAGCTGCATTTCCATTTGCTCGCACAGCTCTTTCATTTTCGCGACCGAGGCGGGCGCGGCGCGGAATTCTTCGCGACGATGCAGCAGGATCACTGACTCGGCCTTGCCGTGCAGGTTCAGCGCCCAGTCGAGCGCGGAATCGCCACCGCCGCAGATCACGATGTTGCGGCCGGCGAAGCGCGACGGATCTTTCACGCGGTAGAACAGCTGCTTGCCTTCGAAAGCATCGATGCCATCCACTTTCAGCGTGCGCGGCTGGAACGAGCCGACACCCGCAGCGATGAACACGGTCTTGGTGATGAAGCGGGTGCCGGTCGAGGTCTCGAGGTTGAAGCGGCCATCATCACGCTTCTCGACTACCGTGACTTCCTGTCCGAGGTGGAAGGTCGGCTCGAAGGGCTCGATCTGCTTGAGCAGATTGTCAGTCAGTTCCTGACCGGTGCAGACCGGCACGGCCGGAATGTCATAGATGGGCTTGTCCGGATAGAGCTCGACGCATTGCCCACCGACCGCTGCGAGCGAGTCGATCACATGCGCCTTGATCTCCAGCAGGCCGAGTTCAAAGACCTGAAACAGGCCGACAGGACCGGCGCCGACGATGACGGCATCGGTTTCAATGGGGGTGTTTACGGATGTGTTCATACGGGGAGAAGCCTTCTTTCAGGTACTGCAGAGAGTCGTTGTTCGCCTGCTTTCAAATACCAACCCCGGCCTTGGGCCGGGGTTGACGGGCAATGCTTGCTGCCGCCACCGCGCGGCGCGCGGATCAGCGCTCCAGGAACTGGAGTTTTTCTTTCACGTCCTTCCACTCCTCGGCATCGGCGAGCGCGGACTTGGATTTGGTGATCGACGGCCATTTGCGTGCCAGGTCAACGTTCAGCTTGATGAACTGCTGCTGGTCGCCCGGGACGTCTTCTTCGGCAAAGATCGCGTTGACCGGGCACTCCGCGACGCAGACCGCGCAATCGATGCACTCGTCCGGATCGATCGCGAGGAAATTCGGGCCTTCGCGGAAGCAGTCCACCGGGCACACATCCACGCAGTCGGTGTAACGGCAGCGGATGCACGATTCGGTCACAACGTGGGTCATAACGGTCCTATCTGTAAATATTTTTGAAACAAACTCGACACAATCGCTGAAGTGCGCTGCCACGGGCAGGGCGGGCGGACAGCGCGCCCACGGGCGCATTCATCCCGCGTCCACCGGACTTCAATCGCAAAGCCTTGTATTTTAAGGCAAACCGGGGTGCCTCACAAACCCGGTTTAGATGGTTTTTGAATAAGCTAATGCCGCGCCGGTCGCATGCGCCTGCGGGACCCACCGGGGTTTAATCGCAGATTCTGTCGTTTTGCGTCGGGGCGGTGAATAATTTTTGTCCGCGTCTTTAAAATTTACTCACGCCGGCCGGCGTATGCCGCCAGTGTTGCCGGGGTAGAATCAGGGCATCAGAACAGAGGAGATCATGGATACTTCCGCCGCCCGCAAAGCCATTTTCAACCGCATCCGCAGCGCGCATCAACGCCCCGCCGAACCGACCGCCGCCGAGCTGGCGCAAGCGCAAGCCTATCTCTCCTCAAGCGCCCCGGGCCCACGCCCGGAGATCGGCGAGGATCTCGTCGGGCGATTCCGGCAGCAGGCCGAGCGCACCTCCCAGACGCTGGACGAGGTGGCGTCGCTGGACGATGTACCGGCCGCTGCGGCGCGCTACCTCGCCGGGATCGGCGTGCCATCGACGGCCATTGCCTGGCAGACCTTGTCGGGCATGCCTTGGCAAGACGCCGGTCTGGCAGTGGAATTCCGTCCCCCGGTGGACAAGGACCTGGTCGGCATCACCGGCTGCTTCTGTGCGATCGCCGAGACCGGCACGCTGATGCTGCTGTCGGGCGCCGACACGTATGCGTCGGCGGCGCTGCTGCCCGAGACGCATATTGCGATCGTTCCGGTCAGCCGCGTCGTGCGCTCGATGGAAGATGCGTTCGCGCTGGCCAAGCAGGAGCGTGGCGGGCTGCCGCGCGCGACCAACTTCATTTCCGGCCCCTCACGCACCGGCGATATCGAACAGACCATTGTTCTCGGCGCACACGGACCGTATCGCGTGCACGTGATCCTCGTGCGCGGCGCCTGAGTCCCGGAGCCACAAGATGAAGCCCAAGATTCTGGTTACGCGCGCGACCTTCCCGGAAGTGATCGATTATCTGTCTCAGCAGCTCGAGGTCGAGCACAACCAGGCGGACGAAGCCTATGACGAGGCTGAACTCACGCGCCGTTTGCAAGGCAAGGCCGGCGTGTTCGCCAACCCCACCCATCGTTTCACCGGCGAGCTGTTCGCTGCCTGCCCCGGGTTGAAGGCCGTCTGCAACATGGCCGTTGGCTATAACAATATCGATGTGCCGGCAGCGACGGCTGCCGGTGTGATGGCCACCAACACGCCCGATGTGCTCAACGAGACCACCGCCGATTTTGGCTGGACGCTGATGATGGCCGCCGCGCGCCGCGTGAGCGAATCCGAGCATTATCTGCGCGCCGGTCAGTGGAAGAAGTGGCGCTACGATGATTTTCTGGGCGTCGATGTGCACGGCAGCACGCTGGGCGTGATCGGCATGGGCCGTATCGGTCAGGCGATTGCGCGTCGCTCGATCGGTTTCAACATGAAGGTGGTGTATCACAACCGCAGCCGCCTCTCGCCCGAGTTCGAGGCCGCCGCCAATCACGCGCAGTATCTCGCTCTGGACGACTTGCTGCGCACTGCCGACCATGTGGTGCTGGTGCTGCCGTATTCTCCGGCCTCGCATCACCTGATTGGCGCGCCTCAGCTGGCGATGATGAAGCCGACCGCCACGCTGACCAATATCGCGCGCGGTGGCATCGTCGATGATGCGGCGCTGATCGCGGCGCTCAGGGCAGGCCAGATTGCGGCGGCAGGCCTGGATGTGTACGAGAATGAACCGGCGTTCAACCCGGATTTCCTGTCACTGAAGAACGTCGTGCTGACACCCCACATCGGCAGTGCCTCGGGGCCCACGCGGGTGGCGATGGCCTACTGCGCGGCGGACAATCTGATCGCCGCGATGACGGGGCAGCGTCCGCCCAACCTGCTGAACCCCGACGCCCTCGGGCACTGACATCAGGAGACCGCATGGCCAACATCACCATCGTGCAGGAGCACGCATTGTCCATGGACGATGCGCGCGCCGCCGCGCAGAAAGTGGCGGACCAGATGCAGGCCGATTATGAAATGCGCTGGCAGTGGCAGGGAGATGTGCTGGCCTTCGACCGCACCGGGTTTTCAGGCACGCTCGCGCTGGGCGATGGCCGGGCCACGCTGGAACTGACCCTTGGCATCATGCTCAGGAGCTTTTCCAAAAAGATCGAGGAACAGGTGACAAAGAATATGGCCAAGGTGTTCGGCGTCGACACCCCGGCCGTCTGATTTGCGGATCAGGTCTCGAGCAGCTCCACGTCGAAAATCAGCGTCGCGTTCGGCGGTATCACGCCGCCGGCGCCACGCGCGCCGTAACCGAGTTCCGACGGAATCACCAGACGGCGCTTGCCGCCCACCTTCATGCCCTGTACGCCTTCGTCCCAGCCACGGATCACGTGTCCTGCACCCAGCGGGAATTCGAAGGGCTCGTTACGATCCACGCTGGAATCGAATTTCTCGCCTTCACTGCCGTCCGGGTTTTGCAACCAGCCGGTGTAATGCACGCTGACGAAATCGCCGGCGGCCGCCTCATTGCCGTCGCCGGCGGTGAGGTCTTCATAAACAAGCCCGGAGGCGGTGGTGATCTGGGTCATGAGGCTTTCCTTACGATGCGGGCCCGCGACCGGCGCAGGCCCGGAGTGAACAAGACCCTGAACTATAGCAGCAAGGACTCGTCGTCTTCTTGCACCTGCTCCGACAATCCCGCGGGACGCTTCTATAATCGCGGGTTCCGGGATTCCTCCTCATCATGACGCCCCTGTTCAGATCATTCTTTCGCGCACTGCTGTCGCAGATGCATCCACGCATGATGCTGATGACGGTCCTCCCCTTCGTGCTCGCACTGGCCTTGTGGGGACTGGCGCTCTGGCAGGGCCTGCAGCCCCTGATCGATCAGCTGCACGCTTTTTTTGCCGACTATGGTCTGTTCCGTCAAAGCGGTGAGTTGCTGGATTCGCTCGGGCTGTCCTCGTTGCGCACGCTGCTGGTGCCGCTGATTGCAATGTGGCTGCTGCTGCCCTTCATGATCGTGACCGCACTGTTGCTGGTCGGCGTGCTGGCGATGCCGGCGATTGGCAATCACGTCAGCCGGCATTTTTATCCTCAGCTCGAGCGCCGCCATGGCGGCTCATTCCCGGGCAGCCTCTGGGTATCGCTGTCATCCTTCGTGGCGTTTCTGCTGGCCTGGCTGATCACGCTGCCGCTCAACCTGATCCCGCTGTTCGCACTGGTCGTGCAGCCGCTCCTCTGGGGATGGCTGACCTGCCGGGTCATGGCCTATGATGCACTTGCGGATTTCGCCGACAAGGACGAATGGCATCGGGTGCGCGCCACGCATCGCTTCCCGCTGCTGGCGATCGGGATCGTGTCGGGCAGTCTGGGCGCCGCGCCCGGCCTGCTGTGGCTGGGCGGGGTCATGTCGGTGATCTTCTTTCCGGTGCTGGCCGCGCTGGCAATCTGGTTGTACCTGCTGATCTTCGTGTTCAGCGGGCTGTGGTTCCAGCACTATTGCCTGGACGCGCTGGCCCGGCTGCGCGGCATGCGCTGGTCCGGTACTGATTTCGCTGCTGATGCCGGTCGCATCATTGACATGCCGCCGTCGCAGACACGACAAGACGAATCATAAAAACACCTCACGAGGCAATCATGGCATTTGGCATCATCATCATCGGCGACGAGATCCTGTCGGGCAAGCGCAGCGACAAGCCCCTGGCGAAGATCATTGAGTTATTGTCCGAGCGCGGACTGTCGCTGGCCTGGGCCGAGTATCTCGGCGACGACCCGGCGCGCCTCACCGAGACGCTCAGACGCACGCTGCACAGTGCTGACATCGTGTTCTCGTGTGGCGGTATCGGCGCGACGCCCGATGACCATACCCGGCAATGCGCGGCGTCTGCGCTGGACGTGCCGCTGGCGCTGCATCCGCAGGCGAAGGAAAAGATCCAGGAGCGCATCGCCGACATGGCGAAAGAGGCGGGCAAGGAGGTCGACCTGAATGCGCCGGACAACCTGCACCGGCTGAAGATGGGCGAGTTTCCGGTGGGCGCAGAAATCATCCCGAACCCGTTCAACAAGATCCCCGGTTTCGCGCTGCGCAACGCACAGGGCGGCGCGCATTACTTCCTGCCGGGCTTCCCGGTGATGGCGGCGCCCATGATGGCCTGGGCGCTGGACACCCATCACTCAGCGATGTTCCATCAGGTCGCGCATGCGGAAAAATCCGTGATCGTCTATGACGGCATCGAATCCACACTGACGCCCCTGATGGAGGCGCTGGAGGCCGAGTTCAGCGGCATCCGGATATTCAGTTTGCCGAGCGTGGGTGACGGCACGCGCCGCAAGCATATTGAACTGGGCGTGAAGGGGGATCCTGCGGTGGTCGAGCAGGCGTACCCGAAGATGCTCGCCGGGCTGGATGCGCTGCGGCAGGAGTACGTCGCGAACTGACCGGTGGGGCTCTGGCAAGCGTGACCGCTGTGCCGGGCAGGCATCGCATATCCGCAGTGCCTACCCCGCAGTGCTAACCCCGCAGTGCTAACCCCTCAGTGCTAACCCCTCAGTGCTAACCCCTCAGTGCTTGCCCTGATCCAGCAGCCCCTGCGTGCGGATGAAGGCGATCACCTCGTCCACGCCCTCTCCCTTGCGCAGGTTGGTGAATACGAACGGACGGTTCCCGCGCTGCTGTTTTGCGTCGCGGGCCATGATCTCCAGATCCGCGCCGACATGCGGCGCGAGATCGGTCTTGTTGATGATCAGCAGGTCTGAGCGCGTGATGCCCGGCCCGCCCTTGCGAGGAATCTTCTCCCCACCCGCCACGTCGATCACATAGATCGTCAGGTCAGACAGTTCGGGGCTGAAGGTGGCCGCGAGATTGTCGCCACCGGATTCGACGAGGATCAGATCGAGGTCGGGAAAGTCCGCGCTCATCCGTGCGATCGCCTCCAGATTGATGGATGCATCCTCGCGGATCGCAGTGTGCGGGCAGCCGCCGGTCTCCACGCCCATCAGCCGCTCGGCGGGCAGTGCGTCTGCGCGCAGCAGGATTTCCATGTCTTCGCGCGTGTAGATATCGTTGGTGATCACCGCCATGTCGTAGTGATCGCGCATTTTCTTGCACAGCATTTCGCACAGCGCTGTCTTGCCCGAGCCGACCGGGCCGCCGATACCGACGCGAAGGGGATTAGGGGTAGTCATGTCAATGTCTTTCAAAAATAGCGGATTCAAAAATAGCTGACAGCGATGGTGTCAGTGTGTCAATGCCTTATTGCTTCAACGCTGAAATCAGCTTCAACGGGATGGCATCAGGAACGATACAGCCGGCTGTACTGCACCTCATGCTGCATCGACAGCACGGAAAGTGCGGGTGACCAGTTCGACAGTTCATCATCGCCGAGAGTCGCTGCTGTTCGGGCGGCGGCCTCGATCTGCGGCCGCAGCGAGAGCAGCAGGCGCTGCCCGGCGACCTGCCCCAGCGGCACGGATTTCACACAGGCCAGCACCTGATTCTCCGCCCAGGAGAACAACATGCCGAGCAGCGCTTCCTCGACCGGCACCTGCAGCGCGGTCGCCGCCGCGGCCAGCGCCGTCGGAAAGGGCACCTCGGCCAGTGGCGGGAGCAAGGCCAGCAGTTCGCTGTCCTCCTTGCAGATCTCGCTGAGCAGCTTGCTCAGTGAATAGCCCATCTGCAGCGTTTCGGCACGAAATTCCGCACTATCGCGCGAGGCGACAAAAAAATCGGACCAGTAGCGCACGCTCGCGCCATCCCGCGCAGCGAACGCATGCATCAGCCGGCAGGTGACGGGCGCCTCGAAGCGCGACACGACCTCGTCGAGCATCGCAACGATCCACGCGCGTGCGCTGGCTTCGTCGCGGACGATGCCCGCTTCCATGGCGGCCTCCAGCCCTTGCGAGTAACTGTAGGCGCCGACCGGCAGTGACGGGCTGCACAATTGCAGAAGGTGCAGCAATGAGGTGCTGTTGAGGTTCACGTCGGTGTCCTACTGGTCGCCGGGACGGTGGATTTTTTGTCGCAACGGAATCGGCGCCAGCAGATGGTGCGGATGTCCATCATGATGATGATGACCGCTGCCGTAGGCACCGGACTCGGGCTCGAACGGCGCCAGCTCTTCGGTGACAGTCGCCCCCAGTCCGGTCAGCATGTCCTTCAGCACCGGGTCCTTGCGGATACGCAGGAAGCCGTCGCCCACTTCCGCCTGCGTGTGGCGGTTACCCAGATGGAAAGCACAGCGCAGCAGCGCATGAGGCGTTGCGCACTCGACCCGGAAGGTCGGCTCCGGCGCGGCGACGATACGCACGATGCGACCATCATCGCCGAGCAGCAGGTCACCGTCGCGCAGCACGGTGCCACGCACGGTGAAGACGGCAATGTCCTCGCCCGTTGACAAGGCGGCGCGCAGCCGGCTTTTTTCTCGCTGATCGTAGGGGAGGATCAGTTCGCCGGCGATGTCGTCAGCATGGTCTACTTTGGTGTTCAGGGTCAGCATAGGGAAATCAGGTCATCAGAATCAAAACAAAAAATACCGTTGCGCCATGGGCAGCACGGTCGCCGGTTCGCAGACCAGCAGCTGGCCATCGGCACGCACCTCGTAGGTCTCGGCATCGACTTCCATTACAGGCGCATAGCCATTGTGGATCATGTCGGACTTGCGGAGCGACCGCATGCCTTTCACCGCGATCACTGGCTTGTTCAGTTTCAGTGATTCAGCGACGCCGGCCTCCTGCGCTGCCTGCGAGAGGAAGGTGAACGAGGTCTTCAGCCCGCCCCCGTAGGCACCGAACATCATCCGGTAATGCACCGGCTGCGGCGTGGGGATCGACGCATTCGGGTCGCCCATCTGCGCCGCGGCGATCATCCCGCTCTTCAGGATCATCGAGGGTTTCACGCCGAAGAATGCCGGCTTCCACAGCACGATATCGGCGATCTTGCCGGTTTCCAGCGAACCGACCACATGCGAGACACCGTGCGTGATGGCCGGATTGATCGTGTACTTCGCGATATAGCGCTTCGCGCGGAAATTGTCATTGCGGGCGCTGTCCTCGGGCAGCGCGCCGCGCTGCACCTTCATCTTGTGCGCCGTCTGCCAGGTACGGAGGATCACTTCGCCGACGCGGCCCATGGCCTGTGAGTCGGACGACATCATCGAAATCGCGCCAAGGTCATGCAGGATGTCTTCGGCCGCGATGGTCTCGCGGCGGATGCGCGATTCCGCGAACGCGATGTCCTCCGTGATCGCCGGATCAAGATGATGGCAGACCATCAGCATGTCGAGATGTTCATCGAGCGTGTTGACGGTATACGGTCGCGTGGGATTGGTGGAGGAGGGCAGTACATTGCCCTGACCAACCGCTGCGATGATGTCCGGCGCATGGCCGCCGCCGGCGCCCTCGGTGTGGAAGGTATGGATCGTGCGGTCGCGGAACGCGGCGAGCGTGTGCTCGAGGAAGCCGCCTTCGTTCAGGGTGTCGGTGTGGATCGCCACCTGAATGTCCATCTTGTCGGCGACCGACAGGCAGTTGTCGATTGCGGCGGGCGTGCTGCCCCAGTCCTCATGCAGCTTCAGTCCGATCGCGCCGGCACGGATCTGTTCTTCCAGCGGCAAGGGCAGGCTGACATTGCCTTTGCCGAGGAAGCCGAGGTTCATCGGGAATGCATCGGCCGCTGACAGCATCGCATGGATATGCCACGGGCCGGGCGTGCAGGTGGTGGCCGCCGTGCCGACCGCCGGGCCGGTGCCGCCGCCGATCATCGTGGTCACGCCGGACATCAGCGCTTCCTCGATTTGCTGCGGACAGATGAAATGGATGTGCGTGTCGATGCCGCCAGCGGTGACGATCATGCCCTCGCCGGCGATGATCTCGGTGGCGCCGCCGATGGCCATCGTCACGTCCGGCTGGATGTCCGGGTTGCCGGCCTTGCCGATGCCGGCGATGCGACCGGCCTTGATGCCGATGTCGGCCTTGACGATGCCCCAGTGATCGAGAATGACGGCGTTCGTGATGACCGTGTCCATCACGTCCTTGTGCGGCCGTTGCGACTGGCCCATGCCATCGCGAATCACTTTGCCACCGCCGAACTTCACTTCCTCGCCGTAGGTCGTGTGGTCTTTTTCGATCTCGATGAAGAGTTCGGTATCGGCCAGACGGATCCGGTCGCCGGTGGTGGGGCCGAACATCTCGGCATACGCTTTGCGCGACATCCTGCTCATTTCGCGGCCTCGTTCAGCTGGCCCATGACTTTCGCATTGAAACCATAGACTTTGCGATCCCCGGCCAGCGCGACCAGTTCAACCGTGCGTTCCTGTCCGGGTTCAAAGCGCACCGCAGTGCCAGCGGCAATATTGAGCCGCATCCCGTACGCCGTGTCGCGGTCGAACTGCAGGGCTGGGTTGGTCTCGAAAAAATGAAAATGGGAGCCGACCTGAATCGGCCGGTCGCCACTGTTGGCGACTTTGACGCTGGCTGTCCTGCGCCCCGTATTCAGGGCGATCTCGCCCTCGTCGATCAGCATTTCGCCTGGGATCATTGCATGCTCCGTGTGTAGGGGTGGTATCGGTTTCCGTGGCTTCGCATCGGGTCAGGGAATCGGATGATGCACCGTGACGAGCTTGGTGCCATCGGGGAAGGTGGCTTCCACCTGAATATCCGGAATCATCTCCGCGACGCCGTCCATGACATCGTCACGGGTGAGCAGTTGTGTGCCCTCGGACATCAACTGGGCAACCGTCTTGCCATCGCGTGCGCCTTCCATGATCGCGGCCGTGATCAGCGCCACTGCCTCCGGATAGTTCAGCTTCAGTCCGCGCGCCTTGCGGCGCTCGGCGAGCAGGGCCGCGGTGAAGATCAGCAGCTTGTCTTTTTCGCGCGGGGTCAGTTCCATGGGTTTTCCTTTTTCGTTGATACAGTCAGCGGTCTTGTCCTGCGGGACAGTCTCGCGGATCGCTCATGCGAGTCGTGCGAAAAGTGCCCGCGTTGTCGTGCCATCGTTCGCCCGACCTCAGGTATTCCAGATGCGTAGCTCGGTCGCTTTGCGGCCGAGCAGGGGAGGGCGCAGTTGCTGCCAGGCGGCCAGCATCACCCGTCGCGCCAACTCGCTGGAGTGGCCCAGATAGCGCACCAGCAGCACCGACTTCATCTGCGTTGCGCCCACGACGCCGCTCCCTTCGCTCAGCGTAGTGCACGTCTCGCGCACGCGCGCCAGTGTGGCGCTGTCCACCGGGCCGCCGACGCCTATCAGGCTGGCGCAGACCGTGTGGCCCGCGAGCGCCAGTGGGCTGTGCATGCCCGCGCCGTCGCCGAGCAGGCTTCCCTGTTCGATGTACACGGGCTTTCCTTCCAGTTCCACCCGCAGCCGCTGGCGCACGCGTCCCCGCGTGAACCGCTCGCCGGATGCGGTGCGCCCGAAGCACAGCATCTCGGCGCCGAGATATCGTGCGCCGGTTTGCAGCGTAATGTGGTTGTCGAGGAATACGTCCGCTTCATTGAAAAGAATGGTTTCCTGCGGCAGCCACTCGAGCGCCGCATCATTACCCACGCTGATATCCACGCGCTGCTGAGAGACATGACCATTCGACCGGTACCATTTCGCGGCACCGGGTGTTGACAGCAACGCATGTGCGCCGTCATCCACCCGGGCGCTGATCTGCAGCTGATCTCCGCCGACGACGCCACCGGGCGGATGAATGATGACCGCATGACAGCAGGCCGGCCCTTCGGGATAAAGGGGCTTCTGAACCAGCAAGGGCCCGACATGCTGGCGCTGTGTGAGGCGTGTGGTGTTCCCGTCGACGGAAAAGCCCAGCGTGAGTGAGGCGAACAGGTGGCGGTCACTGGCTAACGATGGCGTGCCGTTCGCCGGGGAAGAAAATGCGTCAGAAAGATGTCTCATGAATGGAGCGGGCCGCGAGTCTGGAGCTGGGAGGTTTCATTGTTACCGGGATGGGCTGGCGGCGCTTCGCGGTGAGCGCCGGCAGGAAAATGCACGCCACGCGATGAGCAAGCAGCTAACGTGCCATCTTTGGCAGTCGCGATGTCGAGGCCAGCGAGGGATGTCCGGGGAGTGGGCGCACCAAGATGAGGCGCCGCACCGAAGGCGCGCCTGCTATTGGTGCAGGAGCGCACACAGCGGACTATGCATCAATCGTCGTTCTGTGCCTCAGGGGCGGATCGCGCTTTCGTTCGGTCCCATAGCATCAACAGGAATTTGATCGTGTAAATCACCAGGATCGTGCCGATCAGGTCGCCGACGAACATCGGCAAAAACCCGGACCAGAAATTCTGCGACACGCCGCGCATCGTGTACCAGACCGAATGCAGGAAGGAACTGGCGGCGGCATACATCACGACGAGCACAGACAGCGCAGCAGGT
>JACCEC012051855.1_pt1 | contig 20691 bp, 18 predicted proteins | sample 7450121 | NCBI WGS metagenome assembly JACCEC01 (sample SAMN15323455, study PRJNA562643) | freshwater metagenome | isolation source: river surface water | place: USA:Blue River Watershed | collected 2017-08-18 | reverse complement strand
GCTATTGAGAACAGCGATGAGATAGTTCCCGTTTTCATCCTCGATAAAACTCAGATCTCCGAAGCTGGTGAAAAACTCCTCGCTTATATGGGGCAGTCTCTCCGTGCACTAGATGAATCTCTCGGGAATAAATTGCACATAATCGAAGGTGATCAAGTAGAAGTTTTAAATGAACTCATCGAACTATATGGAGTTTCGGAAGTTCACATCTCAACTGAATACGAACGCTATGGCGCAGAACGTGATTTACGTGTTGAAAAAGCCGGCATCAATTTAATTCGCACCGGCAGTCCCTACGCAGTTGCACCCGGTCGCGTTGTTAAGCCAAGTGACGGAACGCCGTATCGCGTTTACACACCTTTCTATCGCGCTTGGTGTGTTCATGGTTGGCGCGCACCCGCCAAGACCCCTAAAGAGATTAAGTCGCCAACACCGCCTGCGAAATATCGCGCGTTCCCTGATTTTCCAATGCCACTAGGTGTTGAAGTAATTAAAGCTGGCGAAGCAGCGGCACTTGCGCGCTTTAAAGAGTTTGTTAAAAAAGGCCTCGATAGTTATGACGAAAATCGTAACTTCGCTGGCATCGATGGAACTTCCAAGATGAGTTCTTACCTAAAGTTTGGCGAAATCCATCCGCGCACTTTGCTTCAAAACTTAGGTGATTCCAAAGCGCACGATACTTTCCGTAAAGAGATCGCTTGGCGTGAGTTCTATGCCGATGTTCTCTTTAATAACCCTCACACAGACACTGATTACTATGCGCCACAATTTAAAGCGATGCGTTATGACAAACCAGGTAAACAATTTCAGGCTTGGTGTGAAGGTAAGACGGGATACCCATTTGTTGATGCCGCTATGCGCCAATTGGTTCATGAAGGCTGGATGCACAATCGCACACGTATGGTTGTGGCGTCTTTCTTAGTTAAAGATCTGCATCTCGAATGGCAACTTGGCGAACGATTCTTTGCCGAACATTTAGTTGATTTCGATCCGGCATCGAATGCGCATGGTTGGCAGTGGACCGCCGGTACCGGCACCGATGCATCTCCTTACTACCGCGTCTTTAATCCGATCGAACAAGGAAGACGTTTTGACGAAAACGGCGATTACATTCGAAAGTATGTACCTGAACTTGCGCACCTATCTGCAGCAGAGATCCATGAACCTTGGCTCTTCTTAGATGGATATTCAAAGGGTTACGTTGAGCGAATCGTCGATCACGCAGCTGAACGCCTGGAATCACTCGAAAGACTTAAGGAAATTAAGGCTGATAAACCGCTGCCTCCACAATAGCCACACCACTTCGCTTTGCTTCATACATCGCCGCATCAGCTCGTTGCAGTAAATCACCGTTCTTATCATTTCTTACATGGCCGATGCTTACACTAATTAAAATTTGATTTCCACCAACAGTAAAGGGATAACTCAACGTTGCTCGAAGCGCATGTGCAACTTCTAATGTTGTATCGGGGCTACCAAGCACAATTACTCCAAACTCATCTCCTCCCAGCCGTGCCAGAACAGATCCCGTTGGAAGTGATCTGCTAAAGCGTGTGGCTACTTGCCGCAGAATTTGATCGCCCATCTCATGACCGTATTGATCATTAACTGGTTTAAATCCATCAAGATCTAGCAAAAGCAGTGCACCTTCCACGCCGCTTAGCGCACTGATTTCGGCAACTAATCGCCGGCGATTGGGAAGGCCAGTTAACTCATCTGTGCGCGCCAGGATCTTCTCTTCACCTAAATTACTGGCTTGCCGAATAACCAGAGTCATTCTTATAAATGCCATAAATAACGTTGCGATTGTTGGAATAACAACATAAATCGGAAAGTAATCTGGGCGAAGTGCAATAGCAGATAGCAGTGCTGGGCTAATGAAGATTGATACTGCAATAAGCGCGGGATGAATCTTGGCTTCAATCTGCAGATTATTCGGTGCTGCCCATAACGAGAGCGTGATGACAGTTATTCCAAGCAACCAACCGTTATCGCTGATTTGACCAAATTGATATGAATCATTTATCTGCGCCCAGAGATAATAGAAATCATTTATCGCAAAAACCAGAACCCCAGTTATTAATAGCGATGATCTAGTTGAAAACCCAGAAACAATTGTGCTAACGATGGCAATGACAACTAATGCAATATCGCAGACTGGATATAAAACAGCAAAGAAGGCGCTTGTGCTATCCCCAGGAATATTTGAGATGAATTTAGTAAGAATCAGAGCGGTAACTATTGAACTTAACCCCAACCCAAAGATCGCAGCATCTAGTAGCTCAAGTAAACGCAACCGCTGCCTGCGGCCCAGAATGCGTGGAATAGCAAGGAAAGCAAAAGGGTAGAAGAGCACATAAGCAATATTTGAAAAGAGCAGTGAATTTGCGTTGAAGTTAAGGTACTGAGCAAGACTCGAATATACAGAGCCGACTCCCCATGAAGCGATCGCCATTGAGGTAAAAGCGATTGCAAAAGAATCACTATGCAGCGGTGCGCGAATCAACGAAACAATCGCAGCAATGATAACTAAGTTAAAAAGAAATAGATCAAGAACGATCGCTGCATCAACCTTCAGAATTTTAGCTACGGAATGTCCGGCTAAAATCGCCAGAGCGAACCATTTCCAGATTAAATGGGTGCGCACCCACGTAAGTTAAGGTGCGCGACTAACCAAAACGAATAGGGCTAACCTGAGACTGAGCTGGAAGAGCTTAGAAGCCCTTGCTGCAGATCAACTTGGCCATGCCAAGCGTGGTCTCAATGTCAGTCTTTGAATTCTCATACTGGTCAATAGCTTGCGCCTTTGCGCGTTCGCTTCGCTCGCTCTGCTTGCCAACAGTTGAGTAAGCCTTAATCGCCGCTTCGTAACTGCGAACAGCAGCAGCGTACTTATCAATCGTTGCCTTGTTCTTAGCCAAGTTTGCAGTGTCTGCTCGCAACGCCACAAGTGCTGTATTAATTGTTGCAATCTTCGCTTGATATTCAGGAATTAATTTGTTTGCCTTCTCGGTTTCGGCTGCTTGCTTTGCCATATCAGCATCGAGCTTGGCAACAGTTTCATCAGTTGCAGCTTTGATCTTTGGCAAGTTTGCAACTGCCCTGTTGTATGTGTTTGCAGTATTTATGCAATCTAGTGACAACCAAGTGAGCTTTGAATTCTTAACCAATGGGTTCTTTGCACAGCGGTAAGAAGAACCGCTTACCTTTGTGGTCTGACCGGCCTTTTTGCAAGCAACGCCATTACTGACTTTGGTTGCGGCGCCTGCAGGTACTGCGGTAATTGATGCGAGTACGAGGGCAGTAGCTCCGGCTACGACTATGGCCTTACGAAACATGAAAAACCTCCATTGATGATGAGGCTATGTTAGCCAACCAAGGGGGATAACTTGGGTAAGCAAGCAGAGAAAAGCATGTGAATTAGCGTTGTTTAACACGCAAATTCATTCCGACCCTGCGGACTAGCGGCCTAGGAACCAGCGATATGAAACCAACTAATAGTTTGTACTGCCAACCCGGAATTGAAACTGGCTTGCCTGCCTGCGCATCTTTCCAGGCTTGGGCAACTAGGCGATCTGAGTTAAGCCACATAAATTTGGGTAACCCTGACATCTTCATCCGCCCACGTTGATGAAATTCGGTGCGAGTAAATCCTGGGCAGAGCGCCGATACATTTATCTTGGTCGATGCAAGTTCGGTATGAAGAGATTCACTTAATACAGTTAGATACGCCTTTGATGCGCTGTAGGCGCCTCCCGCAATAAAGCTGGCAACCGATGAGACGTTTATTACCGTTCCAGAATTTCGTTCTTTCATTCCAGGAAGTGCAACATGCATCAAACGCATAGGAGTTCGAACCAGCACCTTGAGAACTTCCTCTTCTTTCGCCAAATCACTCATCGTAAATGCCTTATTAATTCCGAATCCCGCATTGTTGATGAGTACTTCGATTTGGTTATTTGCAATGAATTCTTCAACTTTGGCACAACCTGATTCAGTTGCAAGATCAGCGACGATTACAACTGAATCGACACCGAATTTATCCTTTAACCCTTGTGCTCTTTCCTGCAAGCGAGCTTCATCGCGCGCAACTAAAACTAGATTAAATCCTTCCGCGGCAAGTAAGCGAGTAAAACTTTCACCTATTCCGGCAGTCGCGCCGGTTACTAGAGCCCACTTCTTCATTTCGCCTCCACAATTAATTTACTTGAGTGCGCCGTAAGCGCTGGCCGGAACAACTGGATCGTTAGGTCGTATTGGAGCAAGATACTTGTAAGGAGCGTTTTGTACGGGACGCGGGTCAATTTCTCCTTTATTTGGCCATAATGACATAGCGCGCTCTGCTTGCGCAGTAATTGTCAAAGATGGATTTACACCTAGATTTGCGGTGATTGAAGCGCCATCGACTACGTGAAGAGTTGGGTAGTTATAAACGCGGTGGTACGGATCGATCACTCCAGTTTTTTCATCTGCTCCAATTACACAGCCGCCAACAAAGTGGGCTGTAAATGGTGCGCTGATTAAATCGCCAATATGCCCACCTGTGATTCCACCGTATTCGTTTGCGATATGTCGAACCGCTTCATTGGCCGCTGGAATAAAAGTCGCATTTGGCTTATCGCTATCGTTCTTGGAAGTTAATTTAAATCCAAATAAGCCGCGCTTACCCTTTACGGTGACGGCAGAGTCAACATCTTGCATGACAAGTGCGATGACCGTCTTCTCGCTCCAGTTGCGCACATTAATAATTCGCAAAAGCAAGGAAGGCTTGGCCAAGAACTGCTTTAACCAATGACGGCGCCGTTCTTTTCCAGTAAACCCATCGGTCATGATCGTTTGTAACAAGCCCATGAAATTGCTTCCTTTGCCATAACGCACAGGTTCAATATGGGTATGTTCGTCAGGAAAGAATGAAGAGGTAATCGCTGCGCCACGGCTGAAATCATTTTCGCGGTTATTGATAAGCGCGCCAGTGAGGGCTTCACTATTTGTTCGGGAAAGCTCGCCAAGTCGATTCGAAAGGTGAGGTAATTGTTTACGTTTCATCTTATGCAATAACTTCTGAGTGTTAAATGTTCCTGCAGCAACAACTAGTTGATCTGCAATAAAGGTTGGACCGCGCCAACCATGCCAAGCTCCGGTCTTCTCAGTTTCAACTCGCCATTTTCCATCGCTGCGCAATTCGAATTCTGTAACAGTTGTCATTGGAAATACTTTTGCGCCAGCGCCCTCGGCAAGTCCAAGATAGTTCTTTGGAAGAGTGTTCTTAGCGTTATGACGGCAACCAGTCATACATTCACCACAGTTTGTACAGCCTTTGCGATCTGGTCCTTTCCCACCAAAGTAAGGATCACTTGCTGCTATGCCTTCACCTTTTCCGAAGTAAATTCCTAGAGGCGCCATCTTAAAAGTTTGCCCAACACCCATCTTGGTAGCAGCAGATTTCATAGCCGCATCTGATGGCGAGAAGTAAGGATTCTCTTCGACTCCCAACATGCGTCTTGCTTGTTCATACCAAGGTTCGAGTTCGCGTTTCCAATCAGTGATATCTGCCCATTGTTTATCCTGAAAGTAAGCATCGCCAGGCTGATACAAAGTATTGGCGTAGACAAGTGAACCTCCGCCAACGCCTGCGCCACAAAGGACAAGTACATCGGGAAGGATATGAATTCTTTGGATTCCGAAACAACCAAGTGCCGGCGCAAATAGAAATTTATTAACGCGCCAGGACGTCTTTGGGAAATCTTTATCTGCAAATCTCTTCCCAGCTTCAAGGACTGCTACGGAATATCCCTTCTCACGCAGTCGAAGCGCAGTAACGGATCCGCCAAAACCGGATCCGATTACGACGACATCAAACTGCAATTCCTTCGCCATCGCAGCCTCCCGTTTTAAACGGTTATCTCCTCGACTGAGATTCCAGCAGTCGATTCCTCGCGAATATGCCAGCTAGTTCCGTACTCTTCAAGGAGATCAAGGAAAGGTTTGGCATCAAACCACTCTGGGCCATTAACGCCTTCTGGTTTCCATGTGCCGTTGTGCAATAACTCCATTGCAATAACTGGATTAATTGCAGTCTGCCAAACGACAGCCTGGTCTCCGTAATTAGCCATTGACCACTCGTTATCTACAACGTTGTACAAATAGCAAGCATATGGCTGACCGTCTTTATTTAAACCTCTAACTAATGTTCCTGCACAAGTTTTTCCGCGCATACGTTTACCCAACGTTGCTGGATCAGGAAGTGAAGCGGCAAGTAGATCACGTGGCGAGACGGGATGACCTTGAACTTCCACAGTCTCCTTTCGATCCAAACCGAGCATATGAATAGTCTTTAGAGTTGTAATGAATTGAGCACCAAGACCATATTTGAAGTTAACTTTTTTGGCGTCAACTTTCTGCGGTATCAAGACAACTTCTTCGTGTTCGACGTTTACGCACTCAACAGGCCCGATGCCTTCAGGGAAATCAAATACCTCGAGTTCGCTAAATGGTTCAGTGGTAAACCAACCGCGCCCATCTTCCCAAACCAATGGGGGATTTAGACACTCTTCAATAGTTGTCCAGATTGAAAATGATGGTGCGAAATCTGCACCTTCAACGACCAAATTAGAACCATCTAGAACCGTTATCTCATCAATTCGACTAAAGAGATGATCAGACGCGTATCTAGCAAAGACGTCGCTCATTCCTGGCTCGATACCCATACCGACTAGTGCGTAGATACCTCGTTCGCACCAGTTCCAGTCACGAGCGAATTGTTCATCGCCAAGTTTTACGCCGGTTTCCGAGTTTGGATAATGCGGATGCGGACGAGAAAGAGACATTGCCATATCCATGTAATTTTTATTTTCAATTTCACACGCTAAAAAGATCGGCATAACAAAGCGCGGATCTACAGCGTTGATAACAATATCTGGATTGGCTTTGCGTATAAGAGCACGAATATCTTCTAGTTCAGCGGCGTTCACCTCCGCTGCTGAAAAGCGGGGATCTTTAACTCTTGCTACTGCTTCTTCGGCTCTCGACAGGTGGTGATCCGCGATAACCATTGATGTAATAAATGGTCTACGCGATGCGATATTTGCAATTGCCCTGCCAACTCCGCCTGCGCCGATAACGAGCGCTTTCATGGGTGGCCCTTCATTCTTTATACACGCGATTCGTTGTTGATCGAGTTAGCCCAATGTTAATCGTCGGGATAACCTTTGCCAAGTTAAGTTAATTTTCTCGTAGGTCCCCGTAGCTCAGTGGATAGAGCAACCGCCTCCTAAGCGGTAGGTCGCAGGTTCAACTCCCGCCGGGGACACCAGATCGAAATAATTTAAATTAGAGTTAACTGAAAATAACGGTGCGATGTCCAACAATAAAGATGCGATCTTCTGCATAAAGTTTCACCGCTTTAGCAAGTACGCGGCGTTCGATATCGCGACCCAGTGCGATTAATTCATCTGGTGTCGAAGAATGTGTCACATGAGCTACATCTTGTTCGATTATTGGACCTTCGTCTAAATCGGAAGTTACAAAGTGCGCGGTTGCACCGATGATCTTGACACCTCGATCATGCGCTTGGTGATATGGCTTAGCACCTTTAAATCCAGGCAAGAAAGAGTGATGGATATTAATAATCTTGCCCGGAAGCGCATCACAGAATTGGCTAGAGAGAATCTGCATATAGCGAGCCAAAACAACAAAATCTATTTTTAATTCTGCTACTTTTGAGAGCAATACTTTCTCTTGCGTTGCTTTATTTGCGGCAGCTACCGGCAGATACATAAATGGAATTCCATGGGATTCAACTAGTTGCCTTAAATCTTCACGATTTGACACGACTAGGGGTATCTCAATTGGTAGCTCGCCAAGTTCGAGCAAATACATTAAATCACGCAGGCAATGGCTCTCTTTAGTAACCATAACTAGGGCACGTGGCTTCTTGGCAGTTTCGCGAATGTGTAAGGCGGGAGAGAATTTTCCGAGCCCATCACCCAAACTCTTTTCAGCGGCGGCCAGACCTTGCGTGGTCTCAAAGCGGGTGCGCATTACAAAGGTGTTAGTTGTGTGATCGGTGAACTGCTGGTTTTCAATAATGTTGCCACCGCAGTCAAGAACCGCCGTTGTCATCGCATGGACAATTCCTGGTTGGTCTGCACATTGCAGGTTTGCGATGAGATCCATGGCGTAAGGGTACGCGTTAGCGGTGATAGTTAAAAATTAGTGGGTCATTGTGAAGCGGCGCAGCGGTTTAGGCGCCCACCAGTTGGACTCACCGAAGAGCCTCATCAAAGCAGGTACTAACAGGGCGCGAATTAGAGTGGCATCAAGTAAAACGGCAAGTGATACTCCAAAGCCCAACATCTTGATCGAGGTAACCCCACTAGTCATAAATGCAGCAAAGACAACGGCAAGAAGTAACGCTGCTGCAGTGATAATGCGCGCAGATCTTTGCAAACCAATGGCTACAGATTCGATATTGCTCTTACCTGCCATGTGCTCTTCACGAATTCGAGAGAGCAGGAAGAGTTCGTAATCCATTGAGAGTCCAAACACCACGACCGCAACCAAAATAACTGTTCCTGAATCTATGGTTCCGGTAACAGTGAAGTCACCGACCAACCATTTGAGATGGCCGTCGATAAATATCCAAGTAACTGCACCCAGCGTTGCTGCAAGAGAAAGAGCATTTAGTAGTACTGCTTTTATCGGAAGAATGATTGAACCCGTAAAGATGAAGATTAAAATCATCACCCAGAAGGCGATCCACCCAAGGGCAATCGGCAGTGTTCTTGTGATTCCACTCTGCGAATCAGTGAAGTCAGCAGCTGCGCCACCAACCAAAGTTCCATTTGGTTTATCCAAAGCGCGAATCTCATTGATTAATCTTTCGGCATCTATTGTGCGTGATGATTGGCCAGGGATAACTTGAATTCTTAGATCACTTCCGTAAGTTTCGATTTCACCTACGCGCGCAATTCCATCAACTTGCGCAATCTTTGCCAAGAAAGTCTCCACTTCACTTTCTCTTCCAACCCCATTTGGAACAACAACCTCAATCGGGCTACCTTCAAATCCACTAAATCTCTCGGTGATTTTCGCTGATCCAATAGCTGCAGGGTCACTAGCGGGAAGAACGCGCGAATCAACCTGAGCAAATGCAATATTAGTAATTGGCGCCGCCATGACTCCGAGAATTAAGAGTGATCCAATTACAACTGGCACTGGGCGTTTCATAACGTTGCGCGCTGTGTGTGCCCAGCGACCATCTTCCTTTGGAGTTATGCCACCTTTTCGAATAGCGCCCTTATCTATTTTATGTCCGAGCAGAGCCATGATTGCCGGCAATGGAATTAGGGCACCGAGAACTGCCAAGCTAACAACGCTTACTCCGGCGTAGCCAAATGACTTTAGAAAATCTAATGGAAAGAATAGAAGCGCACTCAGAGTTACCAGAACAGTTAATCCAGAGTAGAAAACTGTCTTTCCAGCTGTATTAATGGTTGTACGTACCGAATCTTCTACGCTCTTACCAGAGTGCAACTCCTCGCGAAAACGATTTACCATTAAGAGCGCATAATCAATGCCAAGACCTAGTCCTAAACCGGTAATCAAGTTGAGCGCAAATATGCTCACATTGGTAAAGAGGGTAATTAGATAGATTATAAAAAAAGCGCCGAGAATCGCACTAATTCCAACTACAAGCGGCATCGCTGAAGCTACTAACGCTCCAAATACAAAGATAAGTAGCAAGAAAGTGAGTGGGATTGCAATCGATTCGGCAAGTAACAAATCTTGTTCAATTTTATGATTTATAGCGTAGGTGACTACACCCGCGCCTGAACTGTAAATGGTGAGATCTCCACGCTTGCCATCAAAAGTTTTCTGTAGATCTTTTCCAATTTTTCCAATTGAATCAAAGTCCCCTGCCTTTGTATTTGCATAGGCAAATAAGAATGCAGCCTTTCCATCCGTTGACTTGAGATTAGGTGCTCCGCCAGTTGACCAAAAAGATAGAGTTTTGGAAATTCCAGCGATCTGTGCAACTTCTTTTTCAACTGCGATTGCTTGTTGTGATATCGCTAAGTCATCTACTGGCTTGTCACCACTATCAATAATTAAAATTGCTACTGGTTCGACAACTTTAAACTTTTCTGAAAGGTAATTTGCTGCTTTTGCAGATTCGCTATTTAGATCTGAATATCCACCTGAATCGAGTTTTCCAAAGGCGAGCGAGCCGATGCCACCGGCAAGGAGAATTCCGAGAGTAAACAAGATTAGAACCCGTTTGCTGCGCTTAACTATGAAATGACCTAGGCGTTCGAACACAAGTAAACTATGTAGGATGAGCGGCAGTAAGGCAATTTACAATTGCGTAATTAGGGAGTGAAGCGCGTCATGTCACAACTGTTCCCAGAATCTTCTGAAGATGAACGCGATCCTCGCGAGGATCAAAGCGAAGACCGTCGCCGTGAAGAGGAAATAAAAGGCGATAAACCGCCACACCACGATGACTAAATTAAATTACTCTGACTTAGCAGGTGTTGCCGGTTTTGGCGCTGAATCAGTTTTGTAAAAACCAGAACCTTTAAAGACAACGCCAACAGCCGAATAGATTTTCTTAACTTCGCCCTGACATTCTGGGCAATTAGTTAGCGGCTCATCAGAGAAGCTTTGGAAAGCCTCGAAGGCATGCTCGCAAGCAGAACATTGATATTGATATGTAGGCACGAGCTATCTCTCCTTCTCTAAACTCAAACTCTTAACTCAAACTCTTAACTCAAAGCCTAAAATCACAGGCTGGGGGCTGGTGGATAAGTCTAAGGAAGTGAGACCATTGAGGCGAATTAAGAGAGTATCTAGGGAGGGTTGGTGGAAAAAGTGAAGCGTTTAGCGGCAGTTATTGGAGCGCTTGGTCTAACTATCTTTCTCGCAGCGCCTGCGCTGGCCAACTCTCTTGTTGCTACTTCACCGATAGCTGGATCTACTCTAAAAGTTGAACCAAGTGCGGTGACTATTACCGTTGAACTAACTCCTCTTGATATGGGTAACGAAGTAATTGTTACAGACCCATCTGGTCGGCGCGTAGATGATGGAACGGTGACTGTTGCCGGAAACGATTTGATTGTCGGAATGAAACCGATTTCCGAACCAGGAGTCTACAAAGTTTCCTACAGCATTATCTCTGAAATGGATCTACCCCTAGAAGGATCATTTGTTTTTAACTTTTCAACTCCCGCGATAACAACTCCTCAAGAAGTTTTACCTTCTACTCCCGCAAAGGTAGAAGGAAGTGATTTCGGAACCAATTTATTTGTAATTGGATTACTTGTTACATCGCTTTTCGTTTTGATTGCGCTAGGACTTTATGCGCGAAAGATTTTTAACGAGCGATGAATTTACTGGAGATAAGTAAATTCTTATCCCTATCTGCAGGCATCACCACTATTGGTTTGCTGCTAGCAATCGCTTTCTTTTTAATTAACATAGAGGGAAGGCTTGGCGAATCAGCCAAAGCTCTTAGAAGACTCGCTTCGCTTTCCGCTCTAGTTTGGACGATTGCAACTGGAGCGCTAATTATTACAACTTTGGCAAATATTCTTGGCACTAATCTCTCTAGCGCCTTTGATACAAATTCATTACGTTCATTTATCTCGCAAGTAACGCTCGGCAAATACATCTTTGCGCAACTTTGCATAGCTCTTTTGGTGTCATTGATAGTGGCTCGTATTCGGGGTGTTGCTGGAGCAAGTGCGCTCCTCTTAATGAGCTTGGCAGCGATAATTGCACCAGTCTTCGAGAGCCACTCTGCTTCAAGTGGCTCACATGCACTTGCTATCGGATCACTTGTTGTTCACGTTGTAGCGATATCTCTATGGGTTGGCGGACTTGTTGCAATTGTCTTCTTAAATTCAATTGATCGTGCGATTGCATTGCCACGATTTAGCGCCTTGGCTCTATGGGCAGCGATAGCTGTAACGGCGAGTGGCAGCGCAAACGCCTGGGCCCGACTTAACTTCCAAAGCGCTTGGAATTCAGATTATGCGCGCTTGGTTGTACTAAAAATTCTTTTAACAGCGCTTTTGATTTTCTTCGGATATGTAAATCGGCGCCAGTTAAGCGGTGCTCTAAAGTTGAATGGAAAGAAGTTAACCAGGCTTTTATCTGCAGAAGTTTTCATAATGGTGGCAACTACTTTTGTTGGTTCCAAACTTTCTACAATGCTGCCACCTCAACGTACTGAAAATTTACAATTTGATCCGGGCTTAGCTGTTGCTGGAATCGCAACGCCGCCACCTCCGAATCTCTGGCGTTTAATCTCTCTCTACGATCCAGATGCGCTAATGATCGGTCTCTTGATTACAGCAGTAGCGCTTTATATAAGAGGCGTAGTAATTCTTAATCGCCGCGGCGATAAATGGCCGGTAGGTAGAACTGTTGCCTTTGCACTTGGAATTAGCGCGATTGATTACGCAACAAGTGGCGGCTTAGGTGTTTACGCCAAATTCACTTTTGAGTATCACATGATCGCGCACATGCTATTAGGAATGGTTGCTCCAATTGGGATTGTTCTTGGTGCACCAATTACTTTGGCGCTACGCACACTTCCGCAAGGACGCACAAGTGATGAACGTGGCGTTCGTGGAATGCTAATTACGTTATTGCATTCGAAAACTGCGGGGCTCTTTACCAACCCGGTATCTGCGCTAGCAATCTTTGATGGCTCACTCTTTATTCTTTATATGACACCATTATTTGGAAATTTGATGCAATCTCATTTAGGGCATCTAGTAATGAGTCTTCACTTCTTACTTGCTGGAGTTCTCTTCTTTCACGTGATTATTGGTATAGATCCCAACCCAAGAAAAGTTCCGCACATTGTGCGAATAGTTATTCTCTTAGCTGCGATGAGCATTCATGCCTTCTTTGCGATTGCCCTAATTTCAACTTCTACTTTGTTAGATCAGGGATACTTTGCTTCGCTTCAGACGCCATGGAATTTAGATCTGTTGGCCAATCAGCACGCTGCAGGCTCTATCGCATGGGCGATGGGCGAGATCCCGATCCTGCTGGCACTGGTGGCCACATTTATTCAATGGATGCGTGATGACTCCCGCGAAACTAAGCGCATCGATAGAAATGAAGCGCGCTTGGCGGCTATGGGTGAGCCTGATGAACTTGCTCAATACAATGCATACATATCTAGACTTGCAGCGCGCGATCAAAAGAGTGAGAAAGAGTAAATAGAGGTAGATATATGAGCACCAACGATATTTACGCACTTCCATCTGAATACAACGATCTCCGTGAGAGTGTTCGCGCACTTGCTGAAAAGGAAATTGCTCCTCACGCCGCGGCAGTCGATGAAGATCATCGCTACCCTCAAGAAGCAGCTGATGCACTCCTGAAAGCTGGGCTCAGTGCGGCTCATGTGCCCACTGAATTTGGCGGAGAAGGCGCAGATGCACTTGCGGTAGTAATCATCATCGAAGAAGTAGCCCGAGTATGTGGTTCTTCTTCGTTGATTCCCGCAGTTAATAAACTGGGATCGCTTCCCTTGATGCTAAGCGGAAGTAAAGATCAGAAAGCGAAATGGTTACCTCAGTTAGCCAAAGGAAAAGGTTTTTCTTACTGTCTCTCTGAATCTGAAGCTGGCTCAGATGCGTCAGCCCTTAAGACAAAGGCAGAGTTAAAAGATGGATCCTGGGTAATTAATGGAAGTAAGAAATGGATTTCAAACGCTGGTGTATCTGAGTTCTATACTGTCATAGCGCAGACCGATCCAAGTAAAGGATCTAAAGGAATAACCGCCTTTATCGTAGAAAAATCTGATCCCGGAGTTTCCTTCGGAGCGCCAGAGAAGAAGATGGGTTTCCGCGGATCTCCAACTCGTGAAGTTTATTTCGATAACGTGACAATCGGAGATGATCGCCGAATCAGCGAAGTCGGCGCAGGTTTTGCACTTGCGATGGATACTTTGGATCACACTCGTATTACCATCGCCGCGCAGGCTTTAGGCATTGCGCAAGGCGCCCTAGATGTTGCAACTAAGTACTCACACGAACGTAAACAATTCGGTAAAGAGATCTTTGATTTCCAAGGTGTGCAGTTTATCTTGGCGGATATGGCGATGAATATCGAAGCAGCTCGTCAATTAACTTATGCTGCTGCGGCACGAAGCGAGCGAGGCGATAAAGACTTGAAATTCTTCTCCGCTGCCAGCAAAACTTTCGCAAGCGATATTGCAATGAAAGTAACAACAGATGCAGTGCAGGTCTTGGGCGGATATGGCTATGTCTCTGATTATCCAGTCGAGCGCATGATGCGTGATGCTAAGTTGACTCAGATTTATGAAGGAACAAATCAAATTCAACGAATTGTTATGGCGCGCAATCTGCCGAAAGGCTAGATAAATCTAAGAATTAAATCTAAGAATTAAATCTGGTGTTGCTGCAGCGTTTAGCGGCATGTCAAAGTCTTCGCGCGGTAGATCTACGCTAGAGATCTCATCTGGATGGATTAATCCGATGCTCCAGGCTGAAAGTTTTGCAAGCGCCCGATCATAGAAACCCCCGCCTTGTCCTAAGCGATAGCCAGATCTATCAATACGCAGTGCGGGAACAACAACAAGTTCAATCATTGCGAGATCGGTAAGTGCTGGTCCGGGAGGCTCTAATAGATTTTTTGATAAATTACTTGGAACAAGTTGGTCACCAGCTCCACTCCAACGAACCCATTCAAGATTTTCTCCATTGACTCTTGGTAGATAAAGTTCTTTTCCGCTCTGCAATAACGCTTGATTTAGCTCTTGCGTACTAGGTTCATCACCATAAGAGATATAACTGGCGATGACTTTAGCCTTAGAAAATTCTGAAGATGTAGAAAGGTATGAGAAAGAGTGATCTAGATATCTCTCGCGTCGTTCAAATCGGTAACGAGTGCGAAGTTCAGACTTCTCGCTCGCTGCACTCATCTAAATCCCCAATTATCTACTGCACTAGAAGTATTGTTTCCGATTATGTCAGACCGCACTCGCGTAGATGAGTTCCTTTCCTCGCTATTAGCGATCTGTCGACCACTTGAAGCCTTCGAGATGTCACTTTTAGATGCGCATGGCGCAACGCTTGCCGAAGACATTTATGCCGGAGAACGCCTGGTCCTAAAATCTGGATCAAGAATTCGTTCCACACAGATTGGCCTTGCCGCATCAATCGGGCGCGATCACTTACCAACTCGCCCACATCCTCGCGTTGTAGTTCTTTCAGCAGGCCCTGATTTAGTTGAGCCAGGTAGAGAGCTAAAGGCTGGAGAAGAGTACGAAACTAATTCATGGTTATTAACCACTGCAGTGCGCGAAGTTGGCGCTGTTGCATATCGCGTCCACACAATCCCTGATGACGAATCACAACTTCAGGCGGTAATTGAAGATCAGTTAGTGCGAGCTGATTTGATAATAATTAGCGGAGAACGACATGATGATTCATTTGATTTGATCACTCGCACACTTTCGGCGATGGGCGAAATTACAACTGTCGATATGGCTATCGAATCTAGTGGGCGCCATAACTTTGGAGTAATCGGCCCCGATAAAACTCCGGTTGTTACTTTGCCGGGTGATCCTGTTGCTGCATATATTTCTTTTGAGCTCTTTATTCGCCCGATGATTCGCACAATGCTTGGCGCCGCAACAATCCATCGTCCATCAGTAAAAGCAAAGCTTGAAAAAGCGATCACCTCATCTGGTGGATATCGCAGCTATATTCGAGCCGTCTTATCCGAAGATGGAAAATCAGTCCTTCCTTTACTTTCGCAGGGTTCTAGCGCGCAGGATGAACAAGCAACACTCTCGGATGCAAATGCCTTTATTGCGATCCCCGAAGGTGATTCAAATATCGCTGCGGGAAGCGATGTAACTGTTGTCGTGCTCGAACGCCGTTATATATAAAGGTAGATAAAGGTTGAAAAATGTCTGAGCACTGGCCGACCTATTTACAAGACGGTGAGTTGCTATTGCGCCCCCTGCGAATTCGCGATCGTCGCAATTGGTTACGAGTTCGCGCCGAGAATAAAGATTGGCTCACAGAATGGGAGGCTACGCTTCCCCAAGTTCCCGGTGAGAAGAGCTCAACCAAACTGCCTTCATTTAGCGAGATGGTTAGCTGGCATCGCCGAGAAGGGCGAAACGGGCGGTCCTATTCACTGGCAATTTGGCTGATCAACAGCGAGGGCAAAAATCTAATTGGCCAAATCACTTTGGGCGGGGTTTCATACGGAGCGATGCGCGGGGCACACATCGGTTATTGGATTGATCGCGCGTACGCCAACCGCGGCTTTACTACCCAAGCGGTAAATATGTTGACCAACTTTGGTTTTCAAGAGCTAGGGCTCCATCGAATTGAAATAAATATTCGACCAGAAAATGCACCTTCCATAAAGGTCGCAGAAAAAGCTGGCTACATTTATGAAGGTTTGCGTCCTAGATATTTACATATTGATGGAAAATGGCGCGACCACCACTGTTACGTTAAAGAAAATTCTCAGGTCATTTAGCCCTCTAAATCCACGGGGCGGCAGGGGTGCTCCTCTAATCTTTACCCATCATGGCTTCTGGAATTATCTATCTTTCGATCATCGGCATGTGGGTGGCTTACTTCCTCCCACGATGGGTCCATGATCGCAATGAATTCTCCGGAAAAAATGTTGAAAGATATAAAAGCGCGCTTCGGATAGTTGCAGAAAATTCTCCTGGAGGAAGTTCTGGCACCGGAGTAATTCATACCGATCTAGATCGTGAAGCAAAGATTGCGCAACAGTTAATGCGCCGTCGAATTATTTTCTCACTAATTATTATCGCTTTCGTAATGACGACAGTAGGTGCGATTATGCAGACAGTAGCAATTTCGTTTATCGGAATCCCGGTCGTTGGATTTATTCTCTACTTGGCACATGTTCGACACCAAACAAATACAGACCGCGCTCGTCGTCGTCGCGTCACCCAAATTCATCGCACAACTGTTGGAGTCTCTTCAACTAATTTAGCGGAAGTTGTGGCACCAAAGCCCACTACTGAACATTGGATTCCACTTTCAGAGCGCGAATTAACCGGCGTAACAATTTTGCCTAAAGGAACAGCAGCAGCACGCGGTGAATGGCAACCAAATTCTGTACCTGTTCCTACTTATGTAAACGCTCCAAAGGCGATTACTCCGAAGCGAGTAATTGATCTAACAACACCTGGTCAGTGGAGTGAAGAACAAGAACGTCTTGAGCGCGAAGCGCTTGCCGCCGCCGCCCCATCGCGAGATGAGATCTTTGATCAACAACTTGCTGATGAAGCAGTTGAACGGATGAAACGAAATCGGGCGGCTAACGAGTAGTTTGGTTTAAACCCAGGAAGGTAGCCACATACGAGCTTGCCACGAATCGTAGGTAATCACATCACCTGTATATAGTGGCAAGAAGAATATAAAGTTTATAAGAATTGCAACGGCGATAAACGCCATTACTAAATAGGAATTTCGCTTGTTTTCGAATTGAGCTAGCAACAAATAGGCGCAATAAATGAGAGCCAATATTAAAAACGGTTGAAAGACGATTGCGTAGAAAGTAAACACGGTTCTTTCTTGAAAGAAGAACCAAGGCAAGTAACCTGCAGTGATTCCAGCGACAATTAAGTTTAAAGGCGGCTCATATCGCTTAGTAACAATTGATCTAATCCAAAACCCAATTACAACTGATAGAGCGATTGTGGCAAGCCACCAAAGTAGAGGAGTCCCGAGAGCAAGAACTTCTTGTGAACAATTATCCGAGCCACAATTTTTAGGAGTTTCATAGTAAAAAGATGTTGGCCTCCCCATGATCAACCAACTCCATGGATTGGCTTGGTAAGAATGCTTTTCAACAAGTCCGGTATGAAAACCCAACATCTGTGAGTGATAGTAAATAAAAGATGCAAGAACATTGTTTGAATAGTCGCGCGCCCAACCACGGCTGCTAATGAACCAACCAGACCAAGACGTTATATAAATAGTTATCGGAAGCAGTGCATATAGAGATACTGTTCTTAAAGTTGGTTTAATTAAATCACGACCAGTGTTATGAGAAAATACTCTATATAAGGTAACGAGTCCAAAAAGAGCAAGGAAGTAAAGCGCGCTCCACTTTGTAGATACAGCTAAACCAAGAGCGAATCCTGCCCACCAGTGCCATCGCGCCAAGAAGAAGTATGTTGCAAGAAGAATAAAGAAAGAGAGATAGATATCTAATAACGCTGTACGAGAATGTACTAAGGCCAACCCATCCATTGCCATCAGCGCACTTGCTGCAATCGTTAGATAAGAATTTCTGAAGAGGCGATGTGCGATGAGAGCAATTAAAACAACCATCGCCGAACCAAGAAGTGCGCCAATAAAGCGCCAACCAAATTCGTTATCCCCGAATAGTTTGATTCCTAGCGCTATCAGCCACTTTCCAACCGGGGGGTGCACAACAAATTCTGCTTCATCTCCAGAGACTTCTACGCCATGCGCTAAGAAATCTCGTGCGCCATCTACGTAGTAAACCTCGTCAAAGACAAAGCCTTTTGGTGTTCCAAGATTAAAAAGCCGCAGGCCGAGTGAGATCAAAGTGATCGCGCCAACGTAGATGCGGGTTTTCACACACCTAGCGTACTGAGAGGATGTACCCATGGCGCTCACGCTGGCAGCAACTCCACTTGGAAATCCAGGGGATGCTAGCCCGCGCCTGAAAGAAGCGATCGCAAACTCAGAAATAATCGCAGCTGAAGATTCGCGCCGCTTTCATCGCTTATGTTCTGATATCGAAGTTACCTTTACTGGTCGCGTTATTTCATTCTTTGATGGCAACGAAACAGAACGCACGCAAGAGATTCTTGAATTACTGCGCGCAGGAAAGAACGTATTAGTTGTATCCGATGCTGGCATGCCAACAATTAGCGACCCAGGTTTTCGACTAGCACGCGATGCGATGGCCGAAAATCTAACAGTTACGGTAATTCCAGGTCCGAGTGCTCCGATAACGGCGTTGGCTCTTTCTGGTTTGGCAACTGATCGCTTTACCTTTGAAGGATTCGCACCGCGCGCACTCGGAGCCAGACAGTCTCTATTTGAATCACTTCGTTTTGAAGAACGCACCATGGTTTTCTTTGAAGCACCACATCGGATCACAGAGTCTCTTCAAGATGCACTCGCTGTTTTCGGTAGCGATCGCAAGGCAGCGATTTGTCGCGAGATGACCAAGACATATGAAGAGACTATTCGTGGGACCCTGGCTGAGCTACTTGATTGGTCTACTTCAAAAGAAATTTTGGGAGAGATAACAATGGTTATATCTGGCGCTCCGGTTGGAACGGCAGATGTAACAGCAGATCAGATGGTTGCGCGAGTTCGTGAATTTGAGGCTGCCGGAATGGATCGAAAGGCGGCAATTGCAACGGTGGCAGATGAATTTGACCTGCCTAAGCGAATCGTTTATGCAGCGGTAGTTGATGCGAATAAGATGCGCCAGTGAAGTCTTTCTACCTAACAACGCCGATTTACTATGTAAATGATGCGCCGCATATTGGCCATGCATATACAACAGTTGCTGGCGATGTATTAACTCGCTGGCATCGTCAGCGCGGTGAGTCGGTCTGGTTCTTAACTGGCACCGACGAACACGGTCAGAAAGTAATGCGTACTGCTGAGCAAAATAACGTTGCTCCACAAGCTTGGGTAGATCGTTTGGTGCAAGAAGCGTGGAAGCCAAATTGGACGGCGCTAAATATTGCAAATGATGATTTTATCCGCACCACCGAAGCGCGCCACACAGAGCGTGTACAAAAGTTTTTGCAATCTCTTAAAGATGCTGGCCATATCTACGCCGGTAAATACGAAGGCCCTTACTGTGTTGGTTGTGAAGAATTTAAATTACCAGGCGACTTAATTGATGCTGATGGACAGAAGCTCTGCCCAATTCATAGCAAACCCGTCGAACTCGTAAATGAAAATAACTGGTTCTTCCGTTTATCTGCATTTGTTCAACCGCTCTTGGAGCACTACCGCAATAATCCGGATGCCTGCCAGCCCGAAAGCGCGCGTAATGAAGTTGTTTCATTCCTTGAGGGCGGAGTTTCAGATCTCTCAATTTCTCGTTCTACATTTGATTGGGGAATTCCAGTTCCTTGGGATACCGATCAAGTGGTCTATGTTTGGTTCGACGCACTTCTCAATTATGCAACCGCAGTTGGTCTAACAGATTCGCCAGAGACTGAAGGTGGCAAGAAGTTTGCGCAAACTTGGCCAGCAGATGTTCATTTAGTCGGTAAAGATATCTTGCGCTTCCACGCAGTAATTTGGCCAGCGATGTTGATGGCAGCAGGTCTAGCTGTTCCAAAGAAGGTTTTTGCACATGGATGGTTGCTAGTTGGTGGTGAGAAGATGAGCAAGAGCAAGCTCACCGGTATCGCCCCATCAGATATCACCAATCACTTTGGTGTCGATGCCTTCCGTTATTACTTCTTGCGCGCAATTCCTTTCGGTAGCGATGGATCTTTCTCTTGGGAAGATATGTCAGCTCGTTACACATCAGAGCTAGCAAATGACTTCGGTAACCTAGCTTCACGTTTAGCCGCGATGATTGAAAAATACTGCGACGGCAAAGTCCCAGCTATTGCTGCAGATACAGGCTTATCCGTAGCGC
>JACCEC013042808.1_pt1 | contig 20698 bp, 15 predicted proteins | sample 7450121 | NCBI WGS metagenome assembly JACCEC01 (sample SAMN15323455, study PRJNA562643) | freshwater metagenome | isolation source: river surface water | place: USA:Blue River Watershed | collected 2017-08-18 | reverse complement strand
GCAAGGTTCGTACAGACAACAAGGCTTAAATCCAATGCAACAAGCAAAGCAAAATCAACCTGCTGGTATTCAAAATAGTGGTAGAAACTAATTGAATCGGTATAAAAACACAAAAAATCGGCTGTTTCCAAATAGCCGATTTTTTGTGTTTAAGGAAGAAGATTAAGCAATTACCATATTATGGTAAATGTTCTGAACATCGTCATCGTCTTCTAATTTTTCGATGAGTTTTTCTACGTCAGCCGCTTGTTCTTCAGACAAGGTCTTGGTATCTGTTGGGATTCTTTCGAAATCGGCGTGGAGAAGCTCAAAGCCTTTTTCTTCAAAATATTTTTGCAAAGCTCCAAAAGCGGTAAACTCTCCATAAATATTGATTTGATTGGTTTCTTCGTCCAAGAAAACTTCTTCTGCTCCAAAATCGATTAATTCCAATTCTAATTCCTCTACATCTACTTTCCCGTCATTGGCAATTTTGAATACTGATTTTCTGTCAAAAATAAAATCCAACATACCTGAAGTTCCCAAACTTCCGCCACATTTTGAGAAATAACTACGGATATTTGCTACCGAACGATTGGTGTTGTCGGTCGTACATTCCACCAAGATTGCAATTCCATGCTGTGCATATCCCTCATATACCATCTCTTTGTAATCTTCTTGGTCTTTTGAAGAAGCTCTTTTGATGGCATTTTCGACGTTTGTTTTAGGCATATTGGCAGCCTTCGCATTTTGTATGATTGCCCTCAAACGAGAGTTACTATTTGGGTCAGGCCCACCTGCTTTTACAGCGATAGCAATGTCTTTACCGATTCTGGTAAAAGTTTTAGCCATTTGCCCCCAACGTTTCATTTTTCGGGCTTTTCTAAATTCAAACGCTCTTCCCATTTATTTATAAAGAAATATTTTTTTTATGAATGATTTTGATTGCGAAATTATAAAATTTTAATCAATCAAGCACAAAAACATCGAAATTCATTAGGAATAATTTATAATTTATCCTCTTTTTTTATTTGTTTTTATAAGGTAAGCTTTTGGCTGAGCTTCTTATCAAGCTACTTGCTAACTGATGAGGTGTGTCTAAAGGATGATTGGGCTGATTGCTAAATTCGTTCGACCAAAGCATTTCTTCACTTTTTGCATCAAATATCTTGATTTGTAAAGTTGCTCCATCTCGAATTCGGAAAGTCGGGTTGGGCATGGCATGATACATAGATGAGTATAACTGACTGATAGTGATGGATAAATCACTGAAAATCACTGCATCGACTCCCAATATTTGGGCTAAATAGCCTTTATTTTGGAGTTCGATTGTGTCAATTGAAATATTTTGTTCTTTCAGGATTTGATTGGTTTTGGTGAAATTTTGTAGTGAAAATTCATAATTTCCTTTCTCGATTTGTTTTGCGATGTGCATAAACATTTCTTTTTGAGAATCCAGGCTTGCTTCTAATTCTCGTTTGCCAAAATTAGTGCTAGGCTTTTTTGTTTTGATAAATGGGTTCTCGAAATGAATAGCAAACGGGAGAATAGCAATGGTATGATGATTTTTCTTTATCTCCTCAAAATGGTCATTCAGGTAAACGGTATGGCTAGCACAGCCACCAAGAAAAAAAGCTAATAGCATAATGAGCTTGATTGTAGCGTATTTCATAGAATGGAGATTTTTCAAATAAGAACGAGATAGTAAAGAGATTTGATATAGAATTTGAACAAATAATGACGTAGAAATGCTAAAATTTCATATAATGATAAAAATATTGGTTTTTCCAATAGAAAGGGTTTAATTTTGCACCCGAATTTATGTAAATAGCTTCATTTATTTTAATTATTATTATACATTTCTAGATAATTATCATGTCTGCATCAAATTTAGTCGCTGACAGAATCAATGCGTTGGAAGAATCAGCTACGCTTGGTATGTCGAAAAAGTCGCGTGAATTAGCGGCATTGGGTCACAAAGTAATCAATCTATCTGTCGGAGAGCCTGATTTTAAAACTCCCAACCATATTTGCGAAGCTGCAAAAGCGGCAATAGACGCTGGTTTTCACCACTATACACCGGTAGCAGGTATTCCGGAATTACGCAAAGTAATTGCAGACAAATTAAAAAGAGAGAATAATATCGATTGGAAGCCTGAAAATATTGTTATTTCTACAGGTGCTAAACATTCATTGGCTAATGTCATTCAATGTTTAATCAATCCGGGTGATGAAGTAGTAATTTTAGCTCCATATTGGGTAAGTTATTCCGAAATGGTAAAATTGGCAGATGGAAAATCTGTGATTGTTGATGGTGCATTTGAAAATGGTTTCAAAGTAACTCCTCAACAATTGGAAGATGCTATTACAGAACGTACGAAAATTGTCATGTATGCGTCACCAAATAATCCAACAGGTTCAATTTATAGTGAGGCAGAACTACGTGCTTTGGCTGCTGTAATTGAAAAACATGAAAATGTATTTGTATTGGCTGATGAAATTTATGAATATATCAACTTTACTGATGAAGGACATTTTAGCATGGGATCGATTCCGACGCTTAAAGATAGAGTCATCACAGTAAATGGCTTTGCAAAAGGTTTCGCTATGACTGGCTGGCGTTTGGGATATATTGCTGCTGCCAAGTGGATTGCAGACGCTGTTGAAAAATTACAAGGACAAGTAACCTCAGGTACAAATTCCATCGCACAACGTGCGGCAGTGGTAGCTTGGGAAGATACTTCCGCTCCAGCAATGATGAAAGAGGCATACTTGCGTCGTAGAAATTTGGTAGTTGGGTTATTACGTGAAATTCCAGGATTTAAGGTAAATATGCCTGAAGGAGCTTTTTACGCATTCCCAGATGTAAGCTATTATTTTGGAAAATCTGATGGTAATGTTACTATCAAAGATGCAGATGAATTGTGTATGTGGTTACTCGAGACTGCTCATGTAGCTCTTGTAGGGGGTGGGTCTTTCGGTGCTCCGAATTGCTTGCGTCTTTCAACTGCTGCCTCTGACGAAAACTTGGTAGAGGCAGTTGCTCGTGTAAAAGCGGCATTGGCAAATTTGAAATAATTGAGTAATATTCTGTAAAACAGACCTTTTAAGCCAAAGGTCTGTTTTATTTTTGCCAATCCCATAGGACTATCCTCCATGTTTCGTTCAATTGTTGGTCAGCGAAATCTTTTATCGGAATAAAACCTACTCGTCCGTGTGCTTTTAGTGAACGTGGATTATTCATCGATATGTCCGTTACACATAATTCAAATCTATCGGCTAACTCCTCTTTTAGTTTTTGATACATTTTATCAAACAATCCGATACTTCTAAAGCCTTTTCCAACACAAACTTGTCCCATGACAATATATTTGTAGTCTTTTAAAAGTTTATTCTGATAGTTAATTTGGTCAATCTCATCAAAAAGAACTTTCAATTCTTTGACATCATTTCTAAATTCAGGCAACATTGCCAAACAATATGCGACAACTTCTTCGCCGTCTTTAGCAATAACACTTGCTTGGGCATCATTCATAGCTTTTAATACCGAATATTCGTGTTCTACTGTTACAAATCCTTGACTTGCAATTTCGTCAGAACTGAGATTCTTCTTCAAATTTTTTTGCTGAAGAGAAAGAATACCACGTACATCGGCATCAGACTGAACCGTGGTAACGATAGGGGTTTGGTTTGTTTGGCTCATATTTCACTATTATGAATGCAAATAAAAAAAAATATTTATCTTTGACAATGAAAAAGATATTATTTGATTCAAAACTATTCATCCTCAACATGAAATTAATCTACTTTTTACTGTGTCTTTTGGTGGCTGATGTTGCTTTGGCTCAACAAAACTCTGAAAAATACCTTTTTGTCGGAACTTATACTCGAGGTAAAAGTGAGGGTATTTATGTGTATAAATTCAATTGTAATTCTGGGAAGTTTAAGGCTGTAAGTGTGGCGAAGAATATTGAAAATCCATCTTTTTTGAGTATTTCTCCTAATGAAAAATATTTATATGCAGTGGGTGAAATAGACGGAGAAGGGGCGGTCTCTGCTTTTAGCTTTGATAAAGAAAGTGGTGAATTACATAAATTAAATACACAAACCGCAGGAGGAGCGAATCCTTGTCATATTAGCCTCGATAAGACCGGTAAGTGGGCTATTGTCGGCAATTATACTGGAGGGAATTTGTCAATTTTGCCCATTCAATCTGATGGTTCTTTAGGGAAATTATTATCTACCATTCAGCATACAGGTAAAGGCACGAATACTATTCGCCAAGAAAAACCACATGTACATTCAATAAATATTGCCCCTAATAATCAAGATGTATTTGTAGCTGATTTGGGTATAGATAAATTGATGAAGTATGATTTGAATGTCGAAACGGGAGAATTAACCACTACAACTCCCCCTTACACAAGTTTGGCTGCTGGCTCTGGTCCTCGTCATTTGGTCTTTCATCCTAATGGTCAGTGGGTTTACGTGATACAAGAATTGTCGAGTACTATTACGGCAATGAATTATCAAAAGGGGAGTTTATTGCCATTTCAAACCGTCACGACTTTGCCTAAGCTATATGCTCAACCCTCTAAAAATTTCAGTGCAGATATACATGTATCACCAGATGGAAAATTTGTGTACGGGTCAAATCGATTTGTGGATTCTGTTGAGGGTAAAAATAAATTTGCAAATGATAATTTTACAGATACAATCGTAATCTACGCAGTAAACCCGAAAGATGGAACATTGAAATATGTTGGTAATGAAGCAGTGTTGGGAAAAGTCCCTCGTAATTTTATGATTACACCAAATGGAAAATTTATGTTAGTGGCAAATCAAGAAACAGATAATATAACGATATTCAAAAGGAATAGTAAGACGGGTAAATTAAAACCTCTTAAAACTCAAATAGCCGTTCCGACACCAGTTTGTTTGAAGATGATAAATTTTTAAAATTGATAAAAAGCCCCACTTAATTTTTTAAGTGGGGCATAAAATTATTTCATATCATTCATAATACCCATAATTTCTTCCGAAATTCCAGTATTAGAAAAACCTCCATCATGGAATAAGTTTTGCATGGTTACCATTCTTGTCAAATCTGAAAATAAGGTGATAACATAATCTGCACAAGAATCAGCAGAAGCATTGCCAAGAGGAGCAGTTTTATCGGCAAAATCAAAGAACTTATCAAATCCTCCAATACCTGAACCAGCGGATGTCTCAGTAGGAGATTGAGAAACAGTATTGACACGTACTTTCTTCAATTTTCCGTAACGATAGCCATATCCTCGGGCAATTGATTCCAACATAGCTTTAGCTTCTGCCATATCGGTGTAGAATGGGAATGTTCTTTGGGCTGCCATATAACTTAGAGCTACAAATGAACCGTATTCGTTTACTGCATCTAATTTTTCGGCTACTTGTAAAAATCGGTGAAAAGAAAGAGCAGATATATCCAAACTTTTCATGTACCAATCGTAATTGAGATCTCCGTATGCACGACCTTTACGGATATTTGGAGACATTCCGATTGAGTGTAAAACAAAATCCAGTTTTCCGCCTACGGCTTCCATTGATTTTTGGTATAAGTTTTCTATATCTTCGGTAGATGTTGCATCTGCCGGAATAATTTCAGCTTCGCATACTTCAGCCAATTTATTGATTTCTCCCATACGCATTGCTATTGGAGCATTGGTAAGAACAATTTTTGCTCCTTCTTCATGAGCTTTCAACGCTACTTTCCAAGCGATTGATTTTTCATTTAATGCACCAGAGATGATGCCTGTTTTACCTTTAAGTAGTCCGTATGCCATTGAATTTTCTATTTACGTTGTTAATAATGACGAATAATAAATGTGGTTTTGGTACTGACATTTTTATTTGATGCCCCAAAGGTACGGATTTTCTAAAAAATAAAAAACCGCCTCTCAAATAGAAAGGCGGTTTATTTGATTTTTATTTGTTGATTCTAAGCCATGAATGTCTAAGCACCCTTGGTGAAATTCTTTAGAAGATATATTTATTCGCTTGTAGCATTGCATCAGCAATTCTTCGGCGAGTTTCTTTCAGATTATATGGTTCAATTTTTGTGAATCGTTTTAGTCCCATTAACATTACCCGTAATTCATCTCCCTCTGCAAAAGATGTAATTCCTGCTTTTCCTGCTAAGTTTACTCTATTAACAGCTTCGTGTAAATACACAATTGCCATATCTTTCTGTAATGAAACAGCCTCTTCACCTTTTAATCCAATTAATTTTTCTACTCTCAATAGGGCAGATTCAGCAATATATACCTCAATTGCCATATCTGCGATATTCATTAAAATCTCTTGTTCATGCGATAAATTCATCATAAACTTTTGTACCGCAGCACCTGCCACCATTAAAGTAGCTTTCTTTAAGTTTTTGATTATTTTTTTCTCTGTCGAAAATACCCCTTCATCGTCTGATGCTCCAAAATCAGGAATAGACATAATTTCCTTAGCTACAGCCATTGCGGGACTCATCAGGTCAAGTTCTCCTTTCATCGCACGCTTCAATAACATATCTACGATAAGCATGCGGTTGATTTCGTTTGTCCCTTCAAATATACGGTTGATACGTGCATCTCTGTAAGCTCTCTCGATAGGAGCATCTGCCGAATAACCCATTCCTCCATACACTTGCAAACTTTCGTCTGTCACAAAATCCAAAACTTCAGAACTATGTACTTTCATAATCGCACATTCAATAGCGAATTGTTCTAAAGATTTTAATTTGGCATCCGCATCTGCAATTCCTTGCGATTTTAAATCTTCAATGGCATCATCGATGTTTTGTCCGGCACGATAATTGGCTGTTTCAGAGACAAATATGCGTGTTGCCATTTCGGCTAATTTATGCTTTATTGCTCCAAAATTACCTATTGAAGTACCAAATTGTTTGCGTTCATTGGCATAATTAATCGCATGATTTAATGCTCCTTTAGAGCCTCCAATAACCGCAATCCCCAACTTAATTCTGCCGACATTTAAGATATTTACTGCAATTTTAAATCCGTTGCCACGACTAGAAAGCATATTTTCTACTGGAACCGGGCAATCATTGAAAAATATCTGTCTTGTGTCAGAGCCTTTAATACCTAATTTATGTTCCGGTTCATTCATGCTAATACCCGGATAACTACGTTCTACCAAAAAGGCAGTTAAGTTTTTATCATCATCTATTTTGGCAAAAACGATGTACAAATCGGCAAATCCACCATTTGTAATCCACATTTTTTGACCATTTAAGATATAATGTTTTCCATCATCACTCAATTTAGCTTTCGATTTACCTGCATTTGCATCCGAACCAGAATCAGGTTCTGTCAAGCAATAGGCGGCTTTCCATTGCCCAGAAGCCAATAATGGTAAATACTTCGCTTTTTGTGCATCATTTCCATAATATACAATCGGTAAAGTTCCGATACCAGTGTGGGCAGATTGTGCTACCGAAAATGAATGCCCTGTTCCCAATACTTCTGCGACTAACATTGAAGTATTGAAGTTCATACCGAAGCCACCATATTCTTCAGGAACTGCCGTACCCAATAAGCCTAATTCACCGGCTTTTGTCATCAACGTTGTCATTAATTCCGGGCTTTTCGCTTCATCGATTTCAGCAAAACGAGGGGCAACTTCCGTACGGATAAAATCCCTACAAGTTTCCGCAATCATTAATTGCTCTTCGGTAAATTCTTCCGGAATAAAAATATCTTGAGCTTCTACTTCTTTAATTAGAAACTCTCCTCCTTTGATTGATACTTTTTTTTCTACAGCTGACATGGTATTTATATCAAATATTTATTATGCTTGCATACTGTTACAAAGATAAAGGATTTTAAAAATATTATGCAAGCATACTATCAATTATTTTTTCAAAAATATTGTACGATGAAATGAGGAAATTGTATTTAAAAAATATTTTTGAATGGATATACTCTATAAGATTGTCCTTTTTCAAAGAAATCAGTTTTTTGGGGTAATTCCAAAAAAGCATCGGCTTCGACTAAGTTTGCCAAATCTCCTGAGCCATTCCCTTCGATAGGTTGGGCAATAAGGATACCGTTTGTTGAAAAAATAAGTTTTACTTGCAAAAAGAATGTTAAATTAGGCTTAAATTGAAAATCTTCACTTAATGATGCCCAATATTGTGTGTTTTTTTGCTGATATTGTTGCATCAGCCAAGGCTTGACATACCTGTTGAGACATAAAAAAGTTGATACAGGATTTCCAGGAAGTGCAAAAACTAAACAGTTTTCATTCGCTCTGCCGAACCAAAAAGGTTTTCCAGGTCTTTGGGCTACTTGATGGAACAGCTTCTCCATCCCTAAGTTTTCTAATGCTTTAGGGACGAAATCAAATTTTCCAGCAGAAACTCCACCGCTCAAAATGATTAGGTTATAATTTTGGATAAATGTTGCAATGCTATCTTCTATAAGTTTTTGATTATCCTGCAAGTGTATTATCTCCGCATCCACGCCCCACTGAAGTAGGGCAGCCTGCAAAGTATAAACATTCGACATACGAATTTGATGAGGTAAGGGGTTTTGGTCGATAGGAATAATTTCGTCCCCAGTGGCAATAACAATGGCACGAATTTTTGAGCTAACTTTCACATTTTCTTTCCCTATGGTAGCAGCAATACCAATTTCTGCCGGAGAAATAATTGTTCCTTTATTGACAATTATTTCTCCTTTTTTTCGGTCACTGCCTTTTTTATGTATATTTTGACCTTTATTTAATTCGTTTTTGCTTAAATTAATACTTATTTTATCGTTTTGTATCGTCAAATCTTCATAGCGGATAACTGTATCTGTATTTGAAGGTAATATAGCCCCTGTCATTACTTCTAAGCAATGATTGAGATTTTGGAGCATTTGTTGCGGTTTACCTGCTGGAGCTACCCCTTCCGCAATCATTGGTGATTTATCTGAGAAGCTATCGTAGGCAACAGCAATACCATCCATCATGACTCTGTCGAAAGGAGGAAAATCTCTATCGGCACATAAATCTTCGGCAAGTACCCTACCGACAGCATCTTTAATAGGAATAACCTCAGTTTTTAAACTTATTTTCTGTTTAAAAATAATATTTTCAGCTTCATTTACAGCTATCATTTTCTTCAAAAAGGGGCTTAATTTTGATAAATTGGTTTACTTCTGAACTTTAGATTATTACCGTTGCGATGGGCGAAAAATGCTCGTATTTCCGCACAAATCGAAAGGGCAATTTCTTCAGGCGTAGAGGCTCCTATATCCAAACCCACTGGGCTAAATATCCTTTCCTCGTTCGATATTTGCCATACAATTCCTTCTTTTTGCATTCGGTCGTACATTTTTAAGGTTCGTTTCTTCGGTCCGAGTAATCCAATATAGGAGATATTTGTGTTCAGTAATTGTAATAAATTTTTATAATCACTTTCAAAGTCATGGCACATTGAAACGGCAACGGTGAAGTTGTCGATGGTTGGGGAATAATCTTTCGGTTGAACTTCATCGGCAATTTCAAACAGAGTAGGATGCATTTTATTAGGGTTACAAATGCTACACACTTTCCAACCCAATTCTTTGGCGGCACGAACCACGGCATAAATATCATAATTACTGCCAAAAACCAATAAACGGATAGCAGGATTGATAATTTCAAATAAAAATTGAAGAATTTGTTTATTCTCAAGTTCTATCTTGATAATTTCTGATTTCCCTTCATGAAGTATTCTTTGTGCTTCAATGGCGATTTTTTCGCTAATTTCATTTGGTAAATTTGATAAAAATGTATTTTTATCGTCAAAAACCTGACTATCACCGAGCGATATATCATTGAAGTCTTTTGGGACTTGTGTGGCAGTCAATAATAATGTAGTTTGTCGATTCTCTATACAACGAGACAAGTTTAAAACAGCGTTGAGTGGATTTTCAGGGTTTAGAGGGGTTATCAAAACGTCTATAATACCATTACATCCTAATCCTACACCAATTTGAAAAGGGTCATCTTCGGAAGTATCGTAGGTCACGAGGCTTGCTTTATTTTGAGCCATCGCCAGACGGGCTTTTTTGAGAGCATCACCTTCCAAACAGCCACCGCTTATGCCACCAATCCATTCACCCGAATCTAATACAAGCATTCTTGCTCCAATCCGCCGATAAGAAGAGCCTTCCACCCGAACTACCGTTGCTAGGGCCGCTTTTTGTTGTGAAAAATCTATTTTTTGATAGGCTTTAATGATTTGTTCTATTTCTTTCATTTGAATGAATTTTTCATTTAAAGTTTTTGCTATAAACCTCTTTTAGATGTTGAATAGCAAGGTTAATATCCTCATCTTTGGTCATTCGTCCTAAGCTAAAACGTACCGAGCTATATGCCAAAGTATCGCTTAATCCCATCGATTTTAAGACATAGCTAGGTTCGGTACTTGCCGAATTACAAGCAGACCCATTAGAAACCGCAATTTTATTTAAAGATAACAATAAATGCTCCCCGTCTATATTTCCAAAACAAATATTACTTGTGTTGGGAAGTCGTTGTTGGGTATTTCCATTCACAAAAGTATTGGGAATATGGCTCAGAATTTCACTTTCGAGTTTATCTCGTAAATTTGAAATTTGGCTGATGTCCTGTGTCGATTGACTCATAGCCAAAACAGCAGCCTCACCTAAGGCAACAATTCCTGGTACATTCAAAGTCCCAGAGCGTAATCCTCGTTCATGTTTACCTCCATCAATTTGTGCCGAAATAGTCAATTTTTTCCGTATAAATAAACCCCCGATACCCTTGGGAGCATACATTTTATGCCCTGAAAAGCTCAATAAGTCAATATTCCAATCAGACACATTTAAAGGGATTTTTCCGATCGCTTGCGTAGCATCTGTATGAAATAAAACTTGATATTTTTGGGCAATTTCTGTTATTTGCGGAATCGAATGTAAAACCCCGGTTTCGTTATTGGCTACCATCAAAGAAATAAGAATTGTCTCTTTGCGGATAGCTTTTTCCAAGATGTGAAGGTCGATAGTTCCATCTTTTTCGACCTCAAGGAAAGTAATTTCAGCTCCTAATTTTTCCAAATGCTTGCATGAATCAATGACGGCTTTATGCTCTGTTGTGGCTGTAATGATATGATTCCCACGATGAGATAGAGCTTCAAATACACCTTTTAGTGCTAAATTGACAGATTCTGTAGCCCCACTCGTAAAGATAATCTCTTTTTCAGAAGCACCCAAAAGCTCGGCTACTTGTTGTCTTGCTTCAGAGACTGCTTCCGATGCTTTCCATCCATACGCATGATGAGCACTCGCTGCGTTTCCAAAATGTTCTCGAAGAAAAGGTAGCATTTTATTCAGTACCTTTTCTTCAACCGGACAAGTGGCATTGTAATCTAAATAAATTGGGTAATTCATAAGTTTTGTAATTTTTTAGAGCTGAGTGGCAAATTTAAACATTAAAATTGACCTAGAACTTTAATAAATCAAACAAAAATAATGATAGAAAGATTTTTTTATCTGTAATAAAAGAAAATTATTGTTTTTTGTTTTGAAAAATTTTAATTTTTTCAAGAAATTCCAAACTTTATTTTGTAAATATATATACATGCAGTAGAAATTTACGTATTTTGCTAGACCAAATATTAAAACTGCTTAAAAAATGTCAAAACATTCCATCGAATCGGTTTTTACGCATGAAGTGCACAACAAGTATCTTGTCTTCAATACTCTTTTTTCGAGATTGCCTTATGATAAGATGACTAAAATCGGTCAGCTAATGCCCTTTTTGCATGACTTGTCAGAAGTAAGTTTTGAACAAGGAAAAGAGCCGAAAGAAATCATTGATTCTTTTTTCAATCAATATACCAGTATCAAGGATGAGAAAGAAAAAATAGATTTATTATTCCGTTTTATTACCTATATCGAACGACAAGTGGTATTGTTTGATAGTGTTGAGGATGCGGCTTTTGAGAAGTTAAATCCATTGAATGGAAAAGGAACGCTCACGAGTACCTTGGATTTGGCTAAACAACAAAATAAATTAGACGAAGTGAAAGAAAAACTTCGAAATTTTAAGGTTCGTATTGTATTTACAGCCCATCCGACTCAATTTTATCCGAATAGTGTACTCCGAATTATTCAAGATTTAGAGGAATACATTCAGAAAAATGATATTAATGGGATTGATGGGATTCTTCAGCAATTAGGTAAAACACCATTTATTAATGAGAAAAAACCTACTCCGTTGGAGGAAGCTCAAAGTATTATTTTCTATCTTCGACATGTATATTACCGTGTTATCGGAGAGGTACACGAAAAACTCAATAATTTTTTTGATGATGAGCCAGGCTTTGACCCTATTCTGGAGTTAGGGTTTTGGCCAGGTGGAGATAGAGATGGAAACCCCTTTGTAACGGCAGAAATTTCAAAAAAAGTAGCTTTTGAACTCAGAAGCAGTATTTTGAAGTGCTATTATAATGATTTCAAAGAAGTTTGTCGTCGATTGACCTTCAAGGGTATTATGCCGATGCTTACTCAAATAAGTAACCGAATTCATAAAAATATGAATGGTCTTCAAAACGACCTGACCTATGAAGAATTAATCGGTTCTTTGAACGAAGTACGTGATTTGTTGATTACTCAACACAATGGATTATTTTTGGATTTATTGGATACTTTCATTTTGAGAGTAAAATTGTTTGGTTTACATTTTGCCAATTTGGATATTCGTCAAGACAGCAGTATTCATGGAAATGCAATGGAAGCCATTAATCAGAAATTTAAAATCTCTGAAAAACCATATTCCGAATGGAATGATGAGGAAAAATTAGATTTCTTGACCAACGCCTCCTTGAAAGTGAATGAAGAAGAGTTTGAGGATGCTCTTATTAAGGATACTTTTAAAACCATCCGAACAATCGTAGAAATTCAAAAAATGAATGGCGAAAAAGCTTGTAATCGATATATTATAAGCAATTCAACGTCTATTTTTTCTGTCTTGGAAGTATTGGCATTATTTAGATTCTGTGGCTTTGAAAGCTCCGAAGTGAATGTAGATATTGTTCCTTTGTTCGAAACAATCGAAGGCTTAGATACTTCGCAAGACACTATTTCTTCTTTATACAAACTCCCATATTACAAAGCACATTTAGCTCATCGTAGAAATCACCAAACTATCATGCTTGGTTTCTCGGATGGCACTAAAGATGGTGGCTATGTAAAAGCTAATTGGGAGATTTATCAGGCAAAAGAAAAATTGACACGTGTGTCGAAGAAAAATCAAATTGAAGTAATATTCTTTGATGGACGAGGAGGTCCTCCGGCACGAGGTGGAGGCAAAACACACCAGTTTTATGCTTCGCAAGGACCAACTATTGCCAATAATGAAATTCAAATTACGATTCAAGGGCAAACCATTACGTCGATGTATGGTTCGAGAGCTCAAGCAATGTTTAATTTTGAACAATTGATTTCGGCAGGAATTATCAATGATGTTTTTCAAGATGAACGTTCGATTTTAGATAAAAAAGAGAGAAATTTGATAGAAGAATTGGCTGATGCTGGTGTGAAGAAATATTTTGAATTGAAAGAACATCCGCAATTCGTCTCTTATCTGGAAAATAAGAGTCCTTTGAAATATTATGGTTCTACCAATATCGGAAGTCGCCCAAGTAAAAGAAGTTCGGGAAAAAAACTGACATTATCAGATTTGCGTGCAATTCCGTTTGTGGGATCATGGAGTCAATTGAAGCAAAATGTTCCGGGATATTTTGGATTTGGTACAGCTTTGCAGAAGGTAATTGAAGAGGGAAGATTGGAAGATTTGAAAAACTTGTACTGCAATTCGTTGTATTTCAAGACTTTGATGGAAAATAGTATGATGGCTTTGACAAAATCGTATTTCCCATTGACATATTATATGAAAAATGACCCCGAATATGGAGATTTCTGGAAAATTCTCCATGAAGAATATTTATTAACTGTCAAGAGTATGTTGCTTGTTTCAGGGCAACAATCTTTGATGGAAAATGAAATTCTTGGGAAACTTTCGGTTGGATACCGTGAGAAAATTGTATTGCCATTACTGACAATTCAGCAATATGCTTTACAAAAAATAGAAGAAACCAAAGATGAACAATTGAAGATGATTTATGAAAAAATGGTTACTCGTTCATTGTTCGGGAATATTAATGCAAGTAGGAATTCTGCTTAATTGAATGAGTTTACGGTGTGGTTTTTTAATGAAATCACACCGTTTTTTATTATTTCGGAAATGAAATTTTGCCCATGCTTATGCTAGGAACTCCTTTTCTTGTGCCGAAATTTGTCCTTCCACCCACCAAAGCTTCATTGGCAAGGGTTGCAAACAATACAGCCTCTTTTGCATCGCCAGAAACTCCCAATTCATCTGTTTTTGCAAATGAAAAAGAAGGTAATAATTCTCTCAAAAATTTCATGATAAGCGGATTATGCATACCTCCACCACTAACAAATATATTTCTTGCATCAGAATCGAAAGCATGAATGGCTTCTGCAATCGTTTCGGCAGTAAATCGGCATAATGTAGCCAAAGTATCCTCATGAGATAGATTATCGCTTCCACTTTTTTGTTGTGCAGCTTGTAGATATTCTAAGTTGAATAATTCTGGTCCGGTAGTTTTGGGTAGTTTTTGCGAGAAAAAATTATGATTTTTCAAAGTTACCAACAATTCATGATTTATATTTCCACGCAGTGCCAACGTGGCATCCTTATCGAATGCGATATTAAAATATTTTTTCACGTAAGCATCAATAATTGTGTTTCCTGGACCTGTATCGGTAGCAAAAACTTCATTTGCATCTAAATTTCCTGATAAAAAAGTAAAGTTTGAAATACCTCCCATATTTAATAAGATACGGCTTTCTCCAGATTTAGAAAAAATAAGAAAATCACCATAGACAGCCAAGGGAGCTCCTTCTCCGCCTGCAGCACAATGTTTTTGTCTAAAATCCGAAATAGTAATAATCCCCGTTTCTACAGCAAGGTGGTCTCCGTCGCCAATTTGTAAGGTTGCATTTGGAAATTTTTCTAAACCATGAAGGATTTTTGGGGCATGAAAAACCGTTTGTCCATGGCTTGCAATTATATCGATTTGGTTGGATTTTATTTGCCATTCTCGAAGACATTGGTTGACAATTGTACCGTGCATACGTCCAATCCAAGGATTTAGTAAGCAAAGTTGTTGAAAATCAATGGTTTTTTTAGCAAATATTTGTCGAATTTCATCTTTAACCGATTCATCAAATCCTACCGATTTAAAAGCAATCACCTCCACTTCTGTTTCTCCGCCACTCCCTCGAAATCTACATAAAGCAACATCTAGTCCATCCATCGAAGTTCCCGACATGAGTCCGATAATCATTCGTTCTTGTTTTTGTGCAATGTGATAAAGTTTGTCGATATTTTGATTCATTTGGTCTAATTTTTTTACAAATCTAAGGTTTAATTTTTTTTTCTCTATTAATTCGATGTAGAGAAACATTTCAATTGACTATTTTTGGAATAATTTAACAAATCACCCCTTCTATTCTATGAAAAAAAGACAATTTTTGCTCCCCTTAGGATTATTGCTATTGGTTTTTGCTTGCTCAAAAACAGCAGTTTATCAACCGATTGCTCAAAAGTATGAGCCTGATTTTAAAATTGACCGTCTTGAGAAAGAAATTCTAAATTATGAACAAAAAGATGCGGCATTTGGGATTGAGAAATTACAAGGAAAAACAATCTTTTACGGTAGTTCGAGCATTCGATTTTGGAAAACATTAGCAGAAGATTTTAGTCCTTTAGAAGTAATCAACCATGGCTTTGGAGGTTCGACATTCCCCGAGATGAGTCATTACGCCGATCGGATGTTATTCAAATATAAGCCTCAAAAAATCGTATTGTATTGCGAAAATGATTTGTTTATGGGAAAACCCAAAACACCCGAACAAGCATTTGATGATTTTGCCGAATTAGCTACCAAAATTCAAAATAATTTACCCAAAACTAAAGTCTATTATATCTCGATGAAGCCCTCTATTTCGAGAAAAGCAGATTGGTTGAAAGTTCAAAAAATTGATTCTATGATTGTGGCATATATCAAAAAACATAGAAATTTTCAGTTTATTGATATTCGACCAGTCATGTACAAAGCCGATGGCTCTGTCAATGGAGCTTTTTTCGTGTCAGATAGCCTACACATGACAGCCAAAGGATATGAAGCTTGGACAAAAGTTGTTAGACCAATTGTACTAAAATAAGATTTCAAATGAATTTCACGTCGTTCCCATTTATAAGATATTTGCTGTTTTTTATTATTGGTCTAATAGGGTATTGGACAAGTAATTTTTTTCATTATACATTCTATGCCGTTTTAATAGGTTTAATTATTCTGTTGATAATAGGTATTTACACCTCTAAAAATCATTTTAGAGGCATCGTTTTATGGATGATTTGTATTTGTTCGGGTTGGATTTTAGCGTATCAAAAAACTGATAAAAACAATAACAAACACTATACAAATCAAGGTGAATTTTTGTATTATCAGGCAATAGTTCAATCTAATCCTGAAGAAAAAAACAAAACTTTCAAAGTAGAAGCTAAAGTGAAAGCCATCCGTAGTCAAGCGAATTGGCAAGAGAGTACCGGGAAAGTATTATTATATTTCAATAAAGAAACCAATGCAAAACCAGCTTATGGCGATATATTTTTAATCAAAAATATGCCTCGGGAAGTAGAAGCTCCAAAAAATCCCGAAGAGTTCGATTATCGAAAATACTTATCCGAAAGAGGTATTTATCGGCATCATTTTATTTGGGGCAAAGAAGCCATGAAAATCGGGCATCAAGAGCAGTCGTATTTATTGGCAATGGCTTATCGGCTAAATCAATACGCAGATAGTGTTTTTCGATTGAGGTTGGTTGATAAACAAGATTTTGCGGTGGCAAGTGCCATGGTGGTTGGCATTCGAGATGACATCGATAACGAATTGCTCAATGCCTATGCTGCTTCGGGAGCTATTCATGTACTTTCGGTATCGGGAATGCACGTAGGTATTCTGTTTTTATTTTTGGGTTGGATGTTGGCTTGGCTAAAAAAACGAGGAAAATATGGAAAAATAGCATTTACAATGTCGGTGATTACCATTTTATGGGCGTATGCCATTTTTACGGGATTATCCTCAACGGTTCTTCGGGCAACTGTGATGTTTAGTTTTATACAAATAGGCACTGCCTTGAATCGGCGACAGAACATTTACAATACTCTAGCTATTTCAGCTTTATTATTATTATGTGTAAATCCTTATTGGCTATTAGATGTTGGTTTTCAACTTTCATATTTGGCAATTATTGGAATTGTATGGCTTTATCCTTATTTGAATCAATTATTTTCTCCGAAGAATTTATTGATTCGAAATGTTTGGGAAGGAACGTGTGTATGTATTGCAGCACAATTGACGACCTTTCCATTAAGTTTGTATTATTTTCATCAATTTCCGACCTATTTTTTGATAGCTAATCCATTTGTAGCATTTTTCTCATTTGCAGTTTTACCTGCTGGCTTGGCTCTACTTTTTTTTAATTCAATTCCTATTATTTCGGGGATATTAACATGGATTCTCAAATATTCTTTGGTATGCCTCAATAAAAGTATATTTTTGATGGAAGCATTGCCTTACTCAACCCTTAAGGGGTTTTCTATCAATATCCCTGAAACACTGTTGATTTATAGCACTATTGCTTGTATTGTTCTTTTCTTATTGAAGTCAGAAATTAAATATTTGAAATGGACTGTTATTTGGATAATTACTTTGTTTGGTCTGAACCTTTGGCAAGATTGGCAACAAAGTGGGCAGCATACCCTTACTTTTCATTTTATTCCTAAAAAATCAGGAATAAGTATCATTGATGGAAAATCGGCAACATTCTTATCCGATAGTTTTTCGGTTAAAAACGAAAGATTATATGATTTTCATTTAAAAAACTATTTTGATAAAAAAGGAGTTGTTCATAAAAATTTTGTAGCAACTAATGAATTTCAAAATAGAGAGGGGATGACTATGTTGGAAACAGAAAAGAACAGAATTTTATGGATACAGAAAAAATTTAAAGGGAAATTGAGCGGGCAATCTGACTATATTTTACTTTCTAATAATTCCATCAAAAAACTATATCCAACTTTTGAAAACTTCCGCACAAAGTTGATTATTTTAGATGATTCTAATAAACGGTATGTGGTAGAATCTCTCAAACGTCAGGCAGATAGCTTGTCGATACCTTTACTTGCCTTGTACGAACATGGGGCATTTACTATTGAAAACAAATAAAATTCATAATTATGCTTAAAAATAGCCATTTATACACATTAATTTTAATTATTGCTGTTCATTACAGTTTTGCTCAAACAAAAAACACATCCGACTCAACACTTCAATTGGAAGAGGTGATAGTCCGAGGTTTTGAAAATGAGCGTAAAATAAGCGAAACAGCCGCTTCAGTGGCTTATATATCATCCAGAGATATTCAGAGGTTTGAGAACACAACCCTAGTTCCTATCATGAATACCCTGCCAGGTATTAGAATGGAAGAGCGTTCGCCGGGGAGTTATCGCCTTGCTATCCGAGGTAGTTCTTTGCGTTCGCCTTTCGGAGTACGCAACGTAAAAGTATATTGGAATGATATTCCGCTTACAGATGGTAATGGTAATACTTTTTTAAATGCTTTAGACCTAAATAGCATCGGAAGTATAGAAGTTCTGAAAGGTCCTTCAGGTAGTATTTATGGAGCAGGTACTGGAGGTGTTTTGTTATTGGGTGCCAATCGTGCCAAGGTGCAAAATAATAATTTGAGAGAACATAATTCCTTCAAATTGGGGCTTGCTTTTGGTAGTTTTGGGCTTCAAAATCGCCAATTAACATGGAATGTAGCTACTGAAAAAGTGAATGCTACTTTGTCTTATACACATTCACAATTGGATGGATACCGCCAAAATAGTTCTATGCAAAAAGACGTATTGAATTGGCGGGCAAGTTATTTTATCTCATCTTTACGGACAATCAATATCAGTACTTTATACTCCGATTTACATTATCAAACGCCAGGCGGATTGAATCAGGCACAATTTGAGAAAGATCCAAGTTTAGCTCGACAAGCAACTCCTACCTTACGGAGTGCTTTGCAACAGAAAGCTGGAATTTATCAGAAATTATTCAATTTAGGTGTTTCTCAAGAATATAAAATAAATAAACGTTGGTCGAGTGTGACAGCTATTTATGGAACAATTTCTAACTTGCGAAACCCCTTTATTACCAATTACGAAATTCGAGATGAGCAAACCTTTGGAGGAAGAACCAGAATGAATTACGATTTCAGTTTGGGGCAATTCAAAAGCCGTTGGATTACTGGTTTAGAATGGCAAAAATCCGCTTGGGTAATCAGGAATTTTGGTAATAATCTTGGCAAAATAGATACTTTACAAAGTAATGATAATGTAGCTGCATGGAATTATTTTGCTTTCACACAAGTAGAAACAGAGTTGCCCCAAAATTTCATTTTAACCATAGGAGGGAGCTATAATCGATTTAAGTACGATTTCGTGAGATTGTCGGATGCTCCAAAAATAAAAGAAATATCATCATTATTACCTGCTGCATTTCTTCCAAGAATTGCTTTATTGAAGAAAATAGATAATTTATCTATTTTTGGTAGTATCGGTAGCGGGTTTTCGCCACCAACTGTTAGCGAATACATCAGCGGCTATCAAGGAATTAATTTTGTGCCAACTTTAGTTCCAGAAAAAGGGCAAAACTATGAGGTGGGTATCAGAGGAAATTTACTGCGTAAAAAGCTCAATTTTGATTTAACCGCCTATAGTTTTCATTTGAAAAATACAATTGTACGTCGAACAGACGATGCTGGTAGAGAAATATTTACCAATCAGGGAAGAACCCTTCAAAAAGGCTTAGAAGTGGCATTGAATTATAATATTATTTCAGACGACAAAAGATTTGTTCAAGAATTAAGAGCTTTCAGTGCTTATACTTTAGCAGATTATAAATTTGTAGATTATTTGCAGTTGAAAAACGATTATTCAGGGAATAAATTAACAGGAGTACCTCCGCATACTTTTATTTTAGGGCTTGATGTTCGCTCAAAAATAGGAATATACATCAATTCAACCTTCAATTTTACAGATAAAATTCCGTTAAATGATGCTAATTCAATTGATGCGAAAAGTTACCGATTACTTATTGGCAAAATAGGATACCGAAAGACTTTCAAAAAAATTGCTATAGATATGTATGTTTTAGGTGATAATTTATTGGACGAGACATATAGCTTAGGAAATGACATCAATGCCTTAGGGAATAGGTTTTTCAATGCAGCCCCTCCGAGAAATTGGCAAACTGGTTTGAGTATTCAGCTAGGTTTATAAAAAATAGGAGGATATCCATTAACAATATCCTCCTATTTTATTTTGCTTTATAATTTAGACGTACGAAATTTTGTGAACTTGTTTAGGATTTTTTTTGATTTTAGGTAAAAACCATCCGTCTTTAGGGCTACAATCTGAAATATAAAATTTAAACAAAATTACACATATATAAACAATTTACTTGATTTTAAAGTTATAATGTTTATATTTGTGGTATGTTATCAATCACGGAAGCATCAAAATTATTGGG
>JACCEC010795499.1_pt1 | contig 20701 bp, 34 predicted proteins | sample 7450121 | NCBI WGS metagenome assembly JACCEC01 (sample SAMN15323455, study PRJNA562643) | freshwater metagenome | isolation source: river surface water | place: USA:Blue River Watershed | collected 2017-08-18 | reverse complement strand
GCAAATAGTATTGCAACATCTCTTTGCTGTTCTAAATTACGATACATATTTTCGTAATTAGCATTTGACATTTCAGAAATAGTATTAAACGCTTGTTGGAATGCTTCTGAAATAGCTAATCCTACTACCTTTGCTTTTTCCTCTGTTGTTTCAAATTCTTGGTCTATTAAGTCAAAAACTTTAAATGACTCACTAAACCCACTATCTGAAGCAAAAGAATCGGTAAAGCTTTTAAAATATGCTTTTGAATCAAAAAAAGTTTTATTTAACTTTTCTTGTTTACCTATTAAAATATCAATATCAATCTGAACAGCTTTTATTAAATTATTATATGATTCCCATTCAGGATTTGTTGTAGCTAATGTTTTTTGTTGTTGTTCTAATGTAGATTTTAATTTTTCAAAGTATTGCAAAGTACCGAATTTCGGGTCATTGATACTTTCTTGTTTCTTTTGCTCCCCATATAAAGCCTCATAAGCGTCTTTTACTAATTTTAACTGAAAAGCTAATAAGCCATACTGAGGATTTAATATAGACATTGTAGCCATTTGGTCTTCTAAAGCTGATATACTTCTTTCAAATGCTATCTTAGAATTAGCTTCTACGTTTATTAATTCTTCTTTAGCTTTTGTATTATCTTTTGTTTTATTTGTACTTTCGTTTACAATTCCAATATACTTAGCGTTTTCATTGTATATAGACAGTATAGCTTGTCGTTCATCTCTTAGCGCTAATACATTTTCAACATAAGAATCATATTGCTCTTTTCTGCCCTTTTTCTGTAAAGCTTGGTTTTGTTGTTCGGCTTGTTTTTTCTTATCTGTGTATATTATAATTTCATTAGCCCCTTTTCTTATAGCGTCCTGTTCATCTTTTAATACTTGTAAATTATTTTTAGAGTTTTTTATTCTTAACTCTAATTCTTTCGTGATGTTTTCTTGAAGTTGTTGTTGAGCAGCTAAAGCAAATCCTCTTTTTACCAAAGCTGAATTTAATTCGTTTTCTGCATTAGCCGCGTTACCTGCTAATATTTGTTCGTCTGTAAGCCCTTTTAAATACTCAGGATATCTATTTCTTAATTCTATAATAGCTTCTTTTCTTTCCTTATATGATAAAGAAAGATTTTTAGCGTTTTCAAAAAGTATTTTGCTTTTTGTTATTTCGTCAGATGAAAAATTAGCTGTTGTTCTTATTGCTTCTTTTTCTGCGTTATTCTTTTCTTCAATGGCTTTTTTCTCCGCTTCAATAGCTTCTTTTTTAGCTTTTGAACCTGAAATATACTCTACTAATTTGGGGCCAAATAAAGTTAACAAAGTAACACCAACACTTAAAGCTGTTCCTAATGTAAATAATCCTCCAGCTAATATTTGTAATGCGTTTTTACTTGGCTGTCCTTGCGCTTGTAACTCTTTCTGTTGCGCTATTGCTTGTTCCATAGCGTCAAAGAAAATAGGCAAGTTATTTGAAATTGCCATAAGTCCAGTTTGAACTGAATTTGCAAAAGCTGGCATTTCTCTACTTAATTGATTTATTGAGTTGCTTACTGGATTAAAGGCACTTGCATAATTACCTACGTTTCTTGTGTGTTTACCAACTGTTGCATCAACCGCCTTTAAAGTTCCGTTATATTTTTCAGTTAATACTTGTAAAGTTTTTAATCTCGCTTCCTCAAAAACACTCAAATTATTGTAACGTTCTTTCTTAGCCGCTAAATTATTATAAGCCGTTTGAACTATATTTAATTGTCTTTGCGTTTTATTGTAAACATTTAAAGAAGCTTGATATAGTTTTTGTTCACGTTCAAAAGCTTTTTCATTTTTTATTCTTGCTTGCCTTTCTTTTTCTATTGAACTTGCCTTTTTATCCGCTAATTGAATTTCTTTAATATCTTGCTGTATTTTCTTGTTTTGAGCAGATATAAGTCTATTTGTGTCTACAAGTAATTTTCTTTCAGATTCGGTTAATTTATCGGTTAAAGCAATACTTTCTTTTATAGTAGTATTAACTTGGCTTGGATTTTTAGGTGCAGTTTGTCCGTTAAACTTAATCGCATTTTGATTAACTTTAATTATTTCTTCGTATGTAGATTTTAAGCTAACTAAAAGTTTATCAACTTCCGCTTGTGCCTGTTTAGTTACTACTATGTCAATTTGTCCAGCCATTATTTTTTTACTTTATTACGTTCAGAAACTTCTTTTTGTGCTTGTGTTTGGTAATCAATAAAATCTTTTACGCTTAATTCTTTAGGGTTTAATCTGTATTTTAAATCTAATGCTCTTTCGATGTTTAAAAGCTGTATTTGAATCGATTGTACTTCTTGTTTTTCATCTAACTTTAATTTATCAGTAAGTACTTCAATTCGGGTTTTTATGCCTTTAATTCTGTTCAAAATAGCTTCTAATTGCGTGAATAACTCTTTATCTTTGTTTATTTTATAGTGCCACTTTTCAAGCAAAACGACTAATTCATTAAGCAATTCATTCCCTAACCTTGTATCATAGTTATAAATAGCCTGACAAATCGAATAAACGCTTTTGTATTTGTTTTCCAAACGCATTATCTCAAACATTGTAGAAAATCTGTTTTGTATGCTTTGATTTTTACTATATGCTATGTAATCATTATAGAAACTTTCAACTACAATAGGCAAATCTTGATGTTCTACAAATTCTTTAGTAAACCACTTTAAATCATGTGTTTCTGTGTATTTAAAGAAGTTATACAACGGCATTTTTTCGCAAGTGTCGTAAAACGTTACATTATCTAAGGTTTTCTTTGATGAATTTATTAAGTTCTGGAAGGATAATTTCATAGTTTAAAATGTATTGATTTTGATTTGTTAATCCGAAAAATGTTTTATAACCTCTAAAAAAGTCTGCTTTTTGTCCTGTACCTGTTCCTGTAGAATCAATTAAAACTTTTGTTAAATCGCTTGAAACTTCTACATAAAAACCTCTAAATAAATTACCAGAATCATTAAAAGTATAAGGACTTCCAGCTACTTTTAAAGGGTTTATTAATTGTGTTGAAAGTGTATAAACTCCTTTGTATTTTGAATCTGTATTTATTAATTGTTTGCCGTCAAAACCTATAAAATCATCAATTTGCTTTGTATTTAATTGTATGATTTTGTCCTCATTTTTATAAATTATCCTTTCAGTTTCGTCTTGCAATTTATCACGTACAGACTGAAGTTTATTAATATAGTCAAGTACATTCATTTGTGAAGTTTTAGTACTTAATTACGGAACTCGAACCGATTGCACGCCTTAAACGTTTTAAGTAAAGGGGCGTTTTTAAATTTCCGCCCCTTGTTAAATTATGCTGTTACAATTGTAGTAGCAATATTTGATTTATAAAGCACACCATCTAAATCGATAATATCAGCGTTTAACGAACTGTCAAAAGTTTGTAATGATAATTCATCTGCTAAAGTTAAAGCTGGCACAGTTGCTGTATATTGTCCTGCGGTTGTTGAAGGGGTTAATGCAGCAATAACAACTGTAGAGCCATTAGCTTTAAATAACAAATCTTCTTTTGCTAATCCTTCTAAGGGAACTAATTTATTATTAGAATTTGCACTTACTGTGAAAACTACAGTAGTATCTCCGTTTGATGGAGCAACCATTTCAATAGTTACATCGTTGTAGCCGTCCAAGTCTTGCTGTGCGCTGAAATCTAAATTAGCACTTGTAATCCACGCCACATCATTATCGAAGCTTGTGCGTCTGATTTGAATAGTCAACATTTGACTATTTTCTTTACCGATACCATACTTACCAACGTTCAAAATAAGTCCGTCTAACCCTCTTAAATTGCCTTGCGAATCTAATGCGCAAAACATATTGTCTTGTACGTCGAAAATCCAATAATCGTAACGGCTATTTGATTCAAATTTACTTAACGCTTTATAAGAATATAAACCTCTGTCGAAAGTAAATGATAAATCGTAAGGATTTTTCATTGTTAAGTATTTTTCTCCTGTTGCCTCACGAGTTCCCATTTCGTCTTCAGCAGTATTGTCAGTGAATCCAACTACACCAGCAAAAACATAAGCCTTGCCTTTTTGTTGTAATTCTCTAACATACGCTAAATTGAAATCAGCAGAAGGTAATCCTTTTAATCCCTTTTCAATTGCTACTAAAACCGTAGGAGTTTCAATGTCAATAGGGCAAAATTTACCACCAGTTCCAAGTAATGCACCTTTTCCGCAATCTACTTTATTTAAAATTTTTGAAATTAATCCCATTTTTCTACTATTTTATTTGTTGTTAAAAATTTAATTATTTTTTCGTTGTTTGTTTCGTAAAGCTCACCAGCTTTAAACGTTTTTTTTGCTGTTTTCCAAAGCTTTAAAACTCTAAACTTTTGTTGTGTTTCCTTCTTTTTTACCATATTTTAAAATTTAATTGCATTAATACAAGTGTAGTCTGTTCTAAACTCAATATCTAAATCAAGAACTATTGCATTCCAAACATCAATTAAAGTTCCTTCGTTATCTTCAAAGCTATAATTAGGAACAAAACTATGATTGTAATCTTCGTTGTTTAATTGAGTGATACCACTACTCCTAATCGCTTTTATTAAGTTTCTCTTAACTGGATTTAATACTTTTAAAAAGTCATTTTGATATTGATAAGGGTTAAACTCGTTAACTGCAAAAGATTTAGTAGCTATAACTATTCTTACGTTTTTGTTTATTCTTTTAGTTTGCTCATTTTCAGTGTTATTAGAGTTTATCAACCAAACCAAAGGATATACAGCATCTTTGTACATTTTAAGATACTTATTTAAAACCTCTTGACTTCCCCAATTGTAATGAACTTTAAAATCGTTATCATTTGCATCTGTTAGTGGTGGTAATAAGTCCACCAATCTACCTAATGTTTCCTCGGAAGTAATCATATACCAAAAGAGTTTTTAGTTTCGTACACTTTGAATTTAGAAATATCTAACCCATCAAAATCTGCTACTTTATCAACTAAATATTGATATAAAGAAACCTCAACACTATCTTCACTCCCTCCAAACCAATCAATAAACACATCATCATAAATTATTGGGTATTTTAAATAACCGCCTTGATATTGTGTTATAAAGTTTGCGTTTGCGTTTGCAATTCTATAATGTGGAGCTACTAAATTAGCTTTCTCTGGATTTATATTTGCGGTTCCAACAGCTGTTAAACTTGTGTTAGCTTCGGTAACAAATTCTTCGTAAACACGCCACGCAATTAGACTATTATCGTTTTCTAATCCGTTCCATAATTTATCATCGTATTCATCCCCTTGCACTAACTTTTTATAAGAAGCGTATAGCGGATTATCAATATCCGCTAACGCTAATTGTAGTCCGTTATAAATAGTTAAACCTAATGCGTTTAATAAAATTGATTTTTCTACTTTAGTAATAAGCAATTCAAGTGCTTGCACATTATTAGGTGTTTGCATTGCAACATTGCTAATAGGAGCGCTTTGACTTAAAGGAATGTTTAATCCATTAGCTTTTTTAAAGTAGGTAACATCAATTATATTAGGCATCTTTATTCGTCTTTTTTAGGTTTTACTTTTTTTTCTTCTTGTTTATCAAATAATCCGATTTCAAAACCTTTATCTAAAACGTCTTTATCAGTTATTTGTATTAAGGCGCCTTTTTTATAAGACGCCCAATCTTTTAATAACTTAACTTCCATTTAATTATGGTTTTGTTAAAGCTGTAATTGCAGTTGAGAAAACACCTTTTACAAACGCTCCATAATGATTTGATTTTACTCTCAATACTAAACGAGCTTCTGCAAGAATAGTTACTAAGTTTTTAGTAAAATCGTCATTCTCATAACCTACATTAATAGTTAATCCCTCTCTGAATCTTACTCCAGCTTTTGAGAAATCACCAACTAAGAAGCTACCTAAAGCAACACCCGTATTGGCTACAACTCTAATTCCGCTAACAATAGTACCATCGTTTGAAGCAAAAGGAGGCAATACATAATGTCCGTCAGATGCTTTCGCTAAATCCATTTTAGTCACATCTGTTGGGTGCATAACAATATAAGTCGGCTCGAATAAATTAACTCTTACTTGGTTAATTGCTGTTCTAATAACATCAAACACGTTAGGAGTTGGGATTGTTAAAGCAAAATCCCCAGCAGCCCAAGCCGTAGCAGTTGTGTTGATTCCGTTTAAATTAACGGTTAAACCATCTCCGTTTAATAATTGGTCATCAATTTTTAATTGGATTAATTCTGTTAATTCTTGGTCAATTTCTGATTTCATTAATTGAACATCGTCTAACATCTCTTTAGTTACTTTAATGTAAGCAGTTACTTTTTTAACGTTAGCAGAAGCAACAACTAAATCAAAATCAGCTTGTGATTTTTTAGCACCCTCAGCAGTCATTGCAGCGCCACCGTCTAAATTCTTTTGCTCAACCCATTCCCAAACGTTAGACATAATTGTACCAACATTCACTAATTCAAGTACAAACGGATTACGTCTTACAATTCTTGTAATTCCAGCTTCTCTTTCCGCTTGTGGAATTTGTCCAGTTGTGTTTGTAGAAAGAGCCATTGTACCAGCTGCTTTTAATGTGAATTTCACACTTGCCCCTGATTTGTCTTTCATTGCAGAAAGTTCATCTTTTTTAGAATCTAAAATAGATTTCAAAGACTCTGTTTCTTCCGCAGTAGTCCCTTTAGTTTCTAATTCTAAAACTCTAATTGCTAATTCTTCGGTATTAGTTTTTAAAGTTGTAACATCTACTCCTTTAGTTTCTAATTCCTTTACTTTTGACATAAGCGCAATAAGCTCTGTTTTTGAAACAGTTTCTAAACCGTCTAAAAATTCAGTGTGTAATTTTGCTTGCTCGTTTGCTTCCATATCAGCGAATTTTTCTGCTGTAATTCCTTTAGAAGCTAAAAATTGTTTAAATTTCATTTTTACTTGTTTTTAAATTAATCCTAAATAATAACTTTTTTTCTCTTGTTTTTGAGTGTCAATTGACGGCTCTTCTTGTTCAGAAGTGATATTGTCGGCTTCTGATTTATTTTCTACTGATATAGTCGGAGTTGCTGAATTACTACCCATTACAACTGCACTACCTTCAATTATTTTTGCTTCACTTACTACCCAAAAAAAACCTCTTTCATCAGCTACTTCTTTGTTAGCGACAACTGGATAATATTTATCCCATATTTCTTTTTCTTCTTTATCGTATTCGCTTTCAGAATTAATAGCTAAATCTATTTTTACATAACGCATACCGACTGAATGATTTTTAACCCATCCTTTTGCGTATTGCTTAAACATAAACTCGTTGCGCTCTTTTTCAATAGTTGAATCAAATATTAAAGCTTCTGTTTTTCCGTTGTAAGGAAAACCTAAACTTTTCCAAGTTATATTTTCAATATATCCTTTTGCGTTGTCGCTTATAACTTTGTCAAAATCTCTATCGTGTTCTTGTAAGTGTAAAAATCCTTTGTTAGCGTTATCACTTACTGATTTGTTCCAAATTCCGTTAACGTGTAAATCATTATGAGAATCAATAAAATTAGTAGTATTAATAACTACTTTTACCTGTATCTTATTAGGTTCTGCAATAGTATTGTTTTCCTCTTTGTTTGTTTCCCATAAGATAATGTCATTTGATACATAACTAAAAGAATCAGCTCTTTTTTCAATAGACTTTTTTAAAGAAATAAGTTGTTTTTTATTGTCTTTTAACGCTTTGAATAAATCCTCTTGCGTTTCAAATTCTCTATCTGGAAATTCTTTTACTACAATCATTTTTTTACTTCTTTAGTAGTTAATTTATCTTTAATTGATTGCTTTAAATCCTCTTTATCCGTTCTTTTAGCAACCTCTTTTAGTTTATCTTTTTGCTTTTTTTCCATTACATTTTTAGTTTTAATCTAAATTCATCACTCATTTTCTTTGCTTCTGATGTTGTTAGAGTTCCGTTTTCCAAACCTATTTTTATAGCGTTTTGCATTTCTGTAAATGATTTAATCTTATCATTCATTACTACTTGCATAACTGGTAAATGGTCATAGCTTGCTACTAATTTTTCATTTTTATCTAATAGCCCAAATGTAGAACTTAAACTATTCATCGTGTTGTCTGCACTTCCTTGAATTGAGTTTTGAATCCAATCAATAACACCATTCTTTTGATTTTCAAACGTACTATCTTTTGCAAAGTAGTTTAAAACGTTCTTATTCATTTCAAAGGCTAAAAGGCATTTGTTAGCATCGTCAGCAAATTGCTCATCTAAAAACAACTTTTTCATATCACTAACCAAATGCTTATATTCTACACTTGCATTAGTTGTTAATACGTCTTTAGTGTTTAAAACATTTTCGATTGCTTTTCTGTCGGCTGGTTGAATTTGTGCTTCCATTCCAGTAGACTTATTCACACCTACATACTTAGCACTAAATTGTAAATTTTTATGCTTAGAACGTAAATTAACGTCAATATTCTGTAATACCTTTTCAATTGCTTTTACTCTACTCGGAGCGACAAACCAACTATCAGTAGTAATTGCATTTGCTAAATCGTAAAGCGGTATAATTTCAGATATTTTAATATCGTAAACTTTACCATCTAAAGTATATTTTATTTTTCTATCAGCGAAAGACTTAATTTGTTCTTTTGTAAACACGAATTTATCAACCTTGTTTACCTTGTTAAAATCGATTTCACTTGGTATAAGGTTATAGATCGCTTTCGGCAAATCTGTTGAAAGTGGTTTAATTTGATAAACGTAGTTATTACCAGAAGTAGACAAAAACCACATTTGCTGAAATAAAAAATCTTCCTGACTTTGAAAATAGTTAGGCTGCTTTAATAATTTTAAAACGTCTGAGTTTTTCACTTCTTTTCCGTTTGCGTCAACGTGGCTAATTTGCATTTGTGAATACATTTTAGCTCTTAAAGATACGATTGCGTTTAGAACTGGATTTTCTAAAGAAGTGTGTAAGTAGTTTGAATTGTTGATAAAATCATCACCACTCAAAAGCGTAGACCATATTGAACCATCTCTTGAACGCTCGATTTTACTGAATATTTGCCTACCAAATAGGCTAAATGTTTTCTCTATCATAATAAAAAAACCTCTGTTTCACAACGTTAGTCAAAGCACAAATATACAAAAATATTTAATAAACAAAATTTTATTTAGATTTATTTTAAATTAACTTAAATATCTTGTTCTACTATACCAACTTATAACGTATTTCATAGCATCTAATAAGTGGTCATCTGTTTGCTCTGGCTCGTCTAATTGTACACCCTGAGCAATACGCCAACTATAAGTATCATATTCGTTTTCAATATTCTTTGAACTCTTAGTATAATAAATAGTTGATTTTTGTATCGTTTCAATTCCTGACAAAATAGAACCTGCACCTTTCATAGCTGGTAAAACATTATAACCCGCATTGCGGAGCTTTTGCATTTCTGTTTTATTCAGTTCATTACCAACGTCACAAATTATTTCAATATGTTTAGGAATCTTTAAATTATCTAATTCAGTAGATAAAGTCCCTTGCATTTGGTTAAGTGGCTTGTATAGTATTTCTTTAATGAAAAAAGATTTGTCTCCATCGAATTTCATTTCTACCATTGCACTCGGTGAGGATAACCCGAAATCCATACCAAAAAACGAGGAATATTGTAATGAATCAAATTCAGCATCAGGAATAACTTTCCAATTATGATAAATCTTATTCGGTTTTTCAGCTTTTAAACCTTTAGCGTAAACTAAATGCAAGTAATCGTTTGCCGTTCCTTGTTGTTCATTAAATAAAGCCTTTTTAAGCTCTTTTATTTGTTTTTCCGTAAACTTATAAGTGTTTTTTTCAAAGTCGTAATTAAAAGCATTTGAAACGCTTATTAACTCGCTTTGTACTACTTCTGTATATTTAACAGACAAATAAGATTCAATCTTAATCTTTTGTTGTGTAGGTATAAAAGGATTGTCTTTGTAAGTTGAGTGTATAACTATTGCGTTTTCTCTTTTAGCTACGTCTTCAATCCAATGGTTGTTTTTAGGGTTCCAATCTATTATCAAGTAGTCTGAAGTACGCATATCGATTTGGTCGAATGTTTCTTTTGAGAATTTGTAAGGTTCGTTTAGGTGCGCTACGTTACCTTGAAAACCATGTACTCTATTTTCTTCATCGCCACCCATAAATTCAATAGTCGCATTATTCTCAAATGTGAATATCGATTCTGTTTTATTAAACGTTACTTTGTCAACAAATGGAAAAGTTGGTAAGGCTTTCTTTAAATCGGCTAAAATAGTCATTTTACAATCCGCTTTAGTTTCACGCCAAATTGAAATCCTAAAATTAGGGTTTTCTAATCCCATTAACCAATGGGTTTGCAGTATTGAATGGGTTTTTGAAGAACGGGAAGAACCTGTATGTATAATATATTTATACTTACGAGTTCCATCTGAATTTGTAGCCTTTATTGCTTCGTATGTTTTCTGAAAGACTTTAGTCGCTCTCATCTTCGTTTGTTACAATAGTAATTTTTACTTCTTGTGTATTGTTTAACTCTTTGCCTTTTGTACTTAAATCGATGTTATCGGTTAGCGAGTTTAAACGTTGTGTTATACTTGGGTTGTATATTCCAGCCATACCACCGCTTATTTGGTCTTCTTGAATATTTCGCTTAATACGTGAACAGATGCGGACAAAATCGTTGTATCTATTGTCTTTATTCTCAAAATAATCAGTTACATCAGTTATAATATTTTGGTCGTCTAAGTAGTTTTGAAACCCAATAAAAGTAAGTGGTTTTTCTTTTTCACGATATACGTCTGTTGCATCTTTACCTACCCAATCCTTTACAATAATAGGATTTTTTTTAACTTGACTTTTGTAAGCTAAAAAGTGTTCCCACATTAGTTCAGGACTTTCTATATATTTTTTAATTCCCATTACAATTTTGTTGTATCAATTGAAATTATACTTTCTTTTACTTCTTTTCCTTTTAGTGTTTTCACAGTTTCTATCGCTATCTGAAATATCTTTTAGAGCTTGTTTTTTGCTTTTGCTTTGTCATACTTTACTATAAGCTTATTTATTAATCCAAATATAATAAAACCCGCAAATCCAGCAAAAGTAAAAATTACAAATAAAGGAATTATAAAATCGGTTTTATTTATAAATACACAAAACACTATAGTAAATAAATTTATAATATTTAATGCTTTTAACCAATCTTTAGGTTCATTAGATAGTTTATTACTTTTCATAATTACAAATTTAGTTAATTAATTGATACCGTAGTAAAGATAGTTTAATTTTTTGATAATTTCTTTTAATCGTGTTGGATTTTCTTTTGATACGTAGAGTTTGTTTTTTTCTTTCTCTAAGTCAATAATTGTTGGTGTTTTATGTTTTGGTTTTTTCATTTGGATAAATTTTACCTTTAGTTTCGTGCATACAAAAAGCTTCAAAACCTTGTTTTATTAATTCGTCTATCCTGTATTTCTGTAATTGTTTCAAAGTATCATTACCTTTTTTTACTTCAATAAAAATAGTTTTGCCGTTTTTAAAAAGAAATAAATCAGGATAACCACTATCTGAAAGTTTAATAGTTTTTATCACTATCCATCCTTCAGACTTATATTTTTTGATTAATTTACTTTGAAAGCTTGACATATTGCGAAAGAGTAAAGTTTTTCTTTTGTTCTATTGTTTTTAAAATTTGATAGTCTAATGTTTTTTTAGCTAATATAAAATAAACATCCGTTGTAATTCTTTCTTTTACGGTTAATCTATCTAAACTTTGAATGAAGTTTGTGCCAGAAAATCCAAAATTCAAATATACTAATTTATCCGCTTTTGATAAATTAATTCCCATTGCTGAACTATATTGTTGACCGACAAAATGTTTATCTGTTGTGTTAAATTCTTCAATGTCGTTCGTAATACTATCGCCAAAGGTATCTTTTAGCAAATTAAATTCTTCTTTGAAATAATAAAATATTGCTAATTTACCATTAAAGTTTTCTTTTATGTAAATAGCTTTAGAATTATCAATAATACCAACCTTACCACTATAAAAAATTATTGTGCCACTGCCTAACTGGTGGACTTTACTCATTAATTTTACACCACTATCAGCTAAAATGGTTTCTTCTTTTCCTTGCACTATATTATCTTTTTTTAACTTTTCGATTAATTTATATGTTATTGGTTGCATTTCAATTTGTACGATGTGCTTATTAATAACATTTTGGAACCCAGCTTCTTCTTGTGTAAATTTGTGAACTATTTTATTAATTTCTTTGTCAATCTTCGGAATAATAGCTTTTGAATAATCATTACTTTGTCCGTATGCTGTGTATATTAAAGCTGGAGTTGTAAATTCTTTAGCCCATTTATAGAAATTAATATAATTTTTAAAAGGACTATTTATTGAAATCCAAAATTGATGATACCACTGCGAGTAACTTTCACTTGCTGGAGTTCCTGAAAGATAAACTGTTTTAGTGTTAAAAAATAATTCTTTCAATAATTTAGTTCTTTGACTTGGTTTAGGAAAAGCACCTATTGAGTGAGCTTCATCTAATATAACTAAATCGTATTTATTTAATACCTTATGCAATGATTCATAATTTATTACGTCTAACTTGTAATTAAAATTAAAGTCTTTATAATCGCTTAAAATTGAATCAATAGCTTTTTTCTTTGTAACAAATAAAATTGAATTAGCGTTAATGTTTTTCCCAATTTGTAAAGCCGTTAATGTTTTACCTGTTCTTTGCGTATGTTGTAAATAAACCAATCCGTATTTATTTAATATTTCGGTACATTCATTTGCGTTTTTTATTTGATAATCCCTTAATTCAAACATATAGTAAATAGTTTATATCGTTTAATGTATTCATTTTCAATTTCTAACCACATTTCAAGACTTATTTTTCCATTGATAAATAAATCACAATGCGTGTCGTATTTCCTTAAAAGTAGATTATATTCCATTTTTTAGTGACATTAGTGACATTTTATTTTAATAGTGTCACTAACCTAAAGCCTTATATTTATTGACTTTTTTAGCAATTAGTGACAAAAGTGACATTTGTCACTAATTTAAAAAAATATTTTTTTTAATAATTATTTTATTTTTATTTTGTTAGTGACAAATGTCAGTGTCATTTTTGTCACTTTCTTTTATTTATAATACTTAAGACGTTTTTTTAGTGTCATTAAGTGTCACTACTTGTCATAACGGAAAAGTGTTCTTAATGAAACTCCTAATAACTCAGCAATTTCTTTTTTATTAGCATCAGGATTTATTTTGATTAATTCTAAATACTTTTCTTTATTGCTTTTACTTTTATTGTTTGTTATAATTGTCTTCATTTCGCTTACTTCAATAGTATTTACTTTAATCTTCTTTGCCATAGCTATAAAATACTTACTTAGCTTTTCGGCTTTTAAAATAGATTCTCGACTAATTTCTAAAGCATTAGTTTTATATGTTTCATCAAAGAAATAATCTAAAGTATTAACCAATAAAGCAAATCTTGGTAAATAAGATTTTTGTTTTGGCAACATAGATTTCATGTACTCATTTTCTTCATCGCTATTTTGAATAGCTGAATATTCATTAAATACTCTTACCCATTCTTTTTTTGCATCTTCTTTTAAAACAGCTATCTTTGGGTTAATATCTCCATCTTCATTAAATTCTACTACTTTATGTTTTATTGTTTCATAAAATGAAATAATACTATCATAATACCATTGTATAGTATCATAATTCATTTCTTTGTCATTCCATTTTTCAATACTTAAATCTGGATATGATAATAACATTCTGTCCATAAAGCCATTATCTTTATTATCTTCGGTATAAAATGAATTTAAAATACTTGGCTGTATTCCACCGAGAACACTAACTAAAGGTTTATCAACAAAAGCACTTTTAGCAGTTTTTCTATTTAATGAAATAGCTTTTCCGCTCCAAGTAGATAGCCAAAATTCTAAATCAGAACCTTCACGATATTTATTCATATCTTTAAACCATCCTGCAAGCTCATCTTTAAAAACACCTACACTATTTGGGTTTTCTTGATGAAGTTCAACTAAAGCTTCAATAGTAATATCGTTTGCTATAAATTGACATTTCTTAGGCTTATGTATTTCTTCGTGTGCTTCCTTTTCTTTTTTACTTAGAGTTTCGTAATACTCATATTTTTCCATTTGCTTAATATAATTCTTAATCTCTTTATTATTTGCAGATAGTAATGGCTTTATAATGTTATGAATAGATGGTGTTTTTCCAAGACCAGCTTTACCAACAACAGCTAACCAAATAGTAGCTGTTTCATTCCACCCTTTTTTTACTTCAATTTGAATTGAATTACCAACTATAACAGAAATTAGCCAAAGCATAGAGCAACCCATATAATCAATTGAACTATCCAAAGTTTCATTACATTCTAGTATATAATTTTGTATTGGTTTTGGATAAATATCAATAGGAAAAAATAAATCGTCTTTATTAACTTTAGGTAATTCACGTTTTTCAATTTCTTTTACATTTGGTTTTAAACGAGTACCAAAACCTAACTTATAAAGTTCTGAAGAAGATTTTGTAAAATCTCCGTTATGATATTTATAAGTGTAAGCCATAAAGGGACTTATTAACTTTTCATGCGGGTATGATGTTCCTGTGCTAAAAAGATACATACATCCATTTGATTTAAAAACACTTCCTGAAGTTGGGTTTTCAGATCCAATACGCTTTAAAATTATTTTATCGTTTAGCTGTCTAACTATTTTTAACTCATCTGAAATAATATCAATAATAGAAGTTTTTTCATTATAATCTTGCCATGGAGTAATAATAGAATCGTTAAACTCTTTTTTAGTTTGCGAAGTTTCTTCAATAATTTCTTCTTTTACGAAATTATATGATTTAGAAATATACCAAAGAATAGTTCTGTCACGTTCTGAAATTTCTTGAATATCGTAATAAGCTAGTTTAGATATTTTGTTATCGTAAATAATAACCATTCCACCGATACCTCTACTTTCAATCACAGCTTCTTTATGATTTTCTAAAACTGCTATTTTAGTATTTCCTTGTATGGTTTGGCACTTATAAAGTATGTGGTAACCCTGATTTTTAGTTTTATAAACAACAAACTTCTTATCAAAGTCATCTATATTATCAGTTAAAAAACTAAGGTATTCATTCCAAAATTCGTTTTGTTCCTGAAGCGTTGAAAACACTTTTAAATCTATATCTATAACTTCAAGGTTATTATATCCTGTAATTATTCCAAATAAAGGACTATTTAAAGAATCAATTTCTTCTTTAGTCCTTGCAGTTGTTTGATATTCTTTCCATTTACCAATAGGAGCTTTTGTTTCTGAACATGGTATAATACTAAAACCGCTATCGACTAATTTTTTTAAATAAGATTTTTCCATATTACTTCATTTTTTGTTGAACATGAAGTAATGTACCAATAAATGAATGAAGTTCTTTTTTAGTTAAAAAAACTTCTTCTTCAATAGTATTATTATATACTTTAATAATTACTAATCCATCAGATTCAATAATAGTTATTGACTGATTTACATAAGTTTCTAATTTTTGTTTGTGTTCCATAAATTATATTAAATTAAAAAATCCATAATCCTTCGGCTATAGTGGTAAACGCCTCCAGATTATGGATTAAATATTTTTATTATTTTTAATTGGTTACCACTCCAATTATAAACGCAAATATAATAAAAAAATCGACCTACAAAATATATAGGTCGAAAGTTTTGATTAATAATTTAATATTAGAAGGGTAAATCGTCTGTTGTTTCTTCAATTTCAATATTAACGGGTTCAGAAACATCATTTGTCTTTTTAGCAAAGATTTTTAAGTTACCTAAATATGGTAAATCTTTTATTTCTTTTGCCTTTTCAGCTCCTAATGCTTTCCAAATTTCTGAAGGTAGTTTTTGAACTTGAAAACCCCAATTTCCGTTAGTGTCTTCGCTGTCCATAGTTACAACATCAGTTTGCATATAAACAGCGGTTTGTCCGTCTTTTTCAGTCGCTGTTAAATAATTGTCATCGATCGGTAATACTAAGCATTTTTGACCACTTTTAGCAGTAATAATTGAATGCTTCATTTTTGTAAGTGCTACGCTTAAAGCGTAAGATTGTAATTTTGCCATAATATAAAATGTATTAATTTAGCTTACTCTATTCGGTTTTCAGCTCACCCGTTAATTTTTCTATTTGTTCAGTTGATAAAGATACTTTTTTATCTTCATGCAGCTTTATATATTTTTTAATTTCTTCATTTCCTTTTGCGATTAAATTATCAATTGCTTTATCGCTTAATTTAATTGGTGCATGAGCTTCTGCGAATTCTTTTGTAACTTCAGCTAAGTATTTTACATCATCAAACAATCCCATGAAAATATCTGCATTAAATCCAAGTTTAGAAATTGCTTTTGTCAAAGTATCAGTTTCAAGTTTCTTTGCAAAATTATCATCTATCTTCGTTTTTGCGTTATCAATAAAAATATTTTGTGCATTTTTAATTGGAAACTCGCCACCAGGATAATAAAAAACAGCGTGCAAAACAACAAGTCCTAAGCTATCTACTAAAGTATAATCAAAATCTAAAGACCTGAAACCCCAAGTACTACCATAACTTCCGAATTGTTCGGTAACATTCTTAATTTGATATTGAGGTGCAATAGCTGTAATATTATTACCTTTTACATTTGCTTTTTTTGTATATTTTGGATTTGTCTTTTCGACTTTATGCCAAAGTTCTAAATTGTTGCTCATAACTTACTTATTTCTTTTTTTGAATAAATATTCTTGTTCAGCTTCGTAATATTTAATACGTTCGTTACGTATTTTTTTGTAGTTCTCATCTTGTAAATCTTCTTCGGTTGGTAATTGTTTAACTTTTAAACCAATTTCGTTAAGATAAAGTTTTTCGTTTGGTTCTAATCTTTCGTAGTGTTCCTCCGATAATTTTAGGTAGTACTCTTTTGTTGATCCCATAATAATTAAAATATAAAAGCCTTACAATGCTTCAAGGGGTCGAGTCCTATCCACATTATAAGGCAAATGTTTTACGTAGTATATATCTCGACCTTTCAACTACTTTGCTAATTTACAATAAAATTTTTTACTATACAAATAAGTTTATAAAATAATAACCAGTAACAGCTCCGAAGCCTGCGCCAAAAGAATATATTAATTTTCTTTTAACATCTGATAAAGCTATTTTAGAAACGTTATAACTCCAGAGCAAACTAATTGTAAAGCTCGCTAAGAAAATGCCTAAAACATATCCTTTTGCAATTAAGAGCGTGTTTATTGCTACTAAACCTATTTGAGTAAAACTTGTTAAGAATATTTTAATGTTTTCCATTTATTTAAATTTTATTTCTAATTGCGACATTTTTTGTCCTGTTTCTTTGCAAAATTTTAATCTTTCTCTTACTGATTCAATTACTTTTAATTGGTCAGATATTGACAATTCAGATTCTATCAATATCTTGCATATCTTCATTTCGAGTTCGTGTTTTTTCATAAAATACAAAATATAAAAATACTAAAAAATATTCCAATTGCTATTCCTAAAAGAGTATATTGATAGCGGATTGACTGGTGTGGTTTCATCTTTTCAAGTCGTATTTAATCGGTTTATCTTTCAAGTGTGGATAATCATTTTTAGATAGTTCCAGAGCTTTTTCTCTATTGCTTTTTACTATTTCGTACGTTGTAGGACATCGTTTACCGACTTCTACTATTGTTTTGCGTTTGGTTAGTTTGCTCATGCGTAAATTTTTAAAATATCGTTAATTAATAAAGGATTTATATCTATCCAGCCTCTATCCTCTAAAAGTTCTTTTTTTGTTTTTGTTCTAATTTTTATATCAGCAGTTACTTTTTTATATAAATCTCTGAAATCTGAATAGGCAAATAAATTATCAAAAAGTTTTCTGTAATGAATTATAGTAGCGTGGTCTTTGTTTAAATATTTAGCAGTTTGTTTAGTTGTTAAATCAGAATTTTTAAGCATTATTTGTGCATAAATAACACGCAATTCAACAACACTTCTTTTTCTTGTATTTTGCGTTATATCGATGCCACTTACATTTTTAATATGGTCTATAACTTCTATTGCTATACTCATTTTGAATGTTTTTTTATAATTCTATGCGTTGTAGCTTCAATAGTTTCTTTATCTAAATTAAATGCTTGAATCATTTGGGTTAATATCACTTTTTGCGGAACGTTAAAATCTCTAATTTGCGCTACTAAATTTTCATATTCTGATATTATTTGCAAAGTTTCATTTTCTCCATTTTGAAAAACAATTGAATAATCTCTTTCAGCTAATGGCGTTATAGTTTGCAATGCTTTTTTTAGAACTGATTTAATTTGCATTTTGTTATAATGGTTATTAATTTGAAAATCTTCTATTTTTTCAACTAACATCATCATAAGAATAATAATATCTAATAAATCAAGCAGGTTATCTTCTTTAGTTTTTATCATAATCATAATTTTTAATAAATTGATCAAGTGCATTTTTTTCGTTTGGAGTTAACTCGTTCAGTAATTTGCCGTTAACTGTCCATTTTCCGTCTTTAACTTCGATTGTTAGTTTCATAATTTTAATAGTTTTTTTACTTCTTTAATTTTTGATTTAGCGTAAACATTTTGAATAATCGCATCTTCCGCTTGTTGCAAAAGCTTCTTGATTTCAGCCATTTCTTCTGGAGGTATTATTGTGCCGTTCATTCTGTTGCTTTTTCGATTAGTTGTTTTGCTTTTTCAATATTATCAGCCGAATATACACTTGTTAATAACTCCAACATTTCCAACATTTCAGGAGCGCATGCTATTAGTTTGGCGTTTGCTTCGTCTTGTGGTTGATTTGTAATTGTTTGTAAAATAGTCCAATTTGTAATACCAAACGTTTCTATTGCAAAAGTTTTTTCGTATCTTACAAATTGCCACTTCCCTTTTGTATATTTAAAATTACTCATATCTAAAATTAGTTTTGTTTAGTTTTTCAATTATGTTTGGTAAAGCTGAATTGCTTTGAAATCTAATGTCGTTTACATGAAATCCAGAACCGCAATCAAAAGCATTAAATTCAAACCAAATATTGTTATTTTTGCTTTCTATGTAAGCACTGCAATCGTAATAAAACCTATCGTCTTTTTCTGCTGAGTAGTCGATGTTATCCGTTCCGACTTCATACATTTTCTGTTCTATTGCTTCGATTAGTTTTTTCATACCTATTTACTTTTAAAGATTAATATTAAACAAATCGCTACACATAATAAAGATAAATAAGTATTTTCAAAGTGTAGCCCTAAAGTTGCGATGGTAATTCCTAAAAATGTTTTCATAATTGTTATATTTTGATGTAGCAAAGTAAAACATATTATTTTACATACGCAAGAATTTTGTAATAAAATTTATTTTTTTTATTTTTTTGTGTAAAAGTATTGAGTATTAAATTTATTTGTGTAACTTTGTAAAAAATTAATTAACACATGAGAAAAACAAAAAAAGATTTAGAAAAACAAACCAGCCTTGAAAATCTACTTTTTGAAAGCGGATTAAGTATTCAGGAATTTGCCGATAAAATCGGAGTAAAAAAAACCACATTTGAAAAGCAATTTTACGGAAAAAAAGATCATGTAAAATATTCTTTTGAGTATGGTAGAATTTTAGGAATAAATACCATTAAAGGCTATGAAAGTGGTGTTTACTTTGAATTGGTTATTAAGTAACGGTTATCGGATTTGCGATGTCGCAACCTCAAACCCAAAAAATCACAAATAAAAAACAAAACTTTAAATTAAACCTGAACTTGCCATTTTTGCAAACCTATGTTAGCATTAGTGCGGTTCTTAAAACTGAATGAAATTATTATGCAAAAATTAATAAGTATGACCGATTATGTTTTAGAAAGGTCAGATAAAAGTATTTTACAATATACTATTGCTGAAACATTTAAAAACGGTGCAAAAATAACAAATGAAATTTTTGAATATGCAAAGTTTTTAAAAACACCTTTAAATATATCAATGTTTATTCCTTGTGATAAAACTGGAAATGTTTTAAATGAAGTAAAAGAATTTGATAATTCTGTTGGTTCAGATGAAAATTATAATAGAGCTTTGAGAAATTACAAAATAGCAAAAGAAAATGTTTTATTTAAAGGATTTTCTATAAAAGAAAGAAATTGTAATAGTTCTTTTTAAAACGGATTTATAGCTGTTTATTATTTTAATGAAAAATTACAAAAATTTGAACCAAATACAGATTTTAAAACTATTGAAGATTTAATTCCATATAATTTAGAAATATTAAAAAAATGAGAAGCAAAATATCAAAAAAAATAATGTCAGAAACATCAGAAGAAAAAAAAGAAAAAGCAATTGAATACGCTAAAAAAAGACTGCACTGCAAACATCCAAGAGAACAAAGAAGCTACATTGGTCAAAATCTTTTAAGATGCAATGTTTGTGGTTTAGAATTTTCGTAGCATTGATGCTAACGTTCCCGCGCTTGGCATCAGTTGCCTAAACGGAATAATCAAACGAATTAATAATAAACAAATAATGTCAAACGAAACACTAAAGGCAATTGTGCCAAACGTGTGTTAACAAATGTATTTTTAT
>JACCEC011390887.1_pt1 | contig 20715 bp, 22 predicted proteins | sample 7450121 | NCBI WGS metagenome assembly JACCEC01 (sample SAMN15323455, study PRJNA562643) | freshwater metagenome | isolation source: river surface water | place: USA:Blue River Watershed | collected 2017-08-18 | reverse complement strand
GTTTGATCGCAGCGGCTTGCACCGAAGTGGCCGGTTCCAGCCTATGGTTTGAACGCGGTTTTGTCAGTTACAGCAACGATGCCAAACAAGACATGTTGGGCGTGCCTGCCGCCTTGCTGACCCAGCACGGGGCGGTCAGTGAACCGGTGGCGCAGGCCATGGTCTTGGGTGCCTTGAACCACTCCCAAGCGCAAGTGGCGTTGGCAATCACGGGTATCGCTGGACCCACTGGGGGGAGCCCCTCCAAGCCGGTGGGTACGGTTTGTTTTGCTTGGGGACTGCCCACCGATGGTGGACCCACGGTGGGCGCGGAAACCGCTTGGGTGAAGGTGCAAACCTGCCACTTTGAAGGCGACCGTGCGGCGGTGCGTAAAGCCACCCTGCACCACGCCTTGAGTGAATTGCTGGTGTTGCTGAACCAACGGACGGTTTGACAAACTGGATGACGGCTGACCGTTCTGCTCAAACGGGCTCTTGAAACACTTCAGTCCTCGATGCGCACCCGTTTCATGCGCGAGGCCGCGCCACTTTTGATGCTGACCTTGGACTTGGCACAACCAAACTGCTTGGCCACCAAAGCGATGAGCTCCTCATTGGCCTTGCCGTCCACCGGCAAGGATTTGATTTGCGCCACCCAATGGCCGTCCTCGGTTTGGATGAGGGCACTGACCCGCGACTGGGGCTTGACTTTGATCTGAACCACGGTGCTCATGACTTGATTGCAGGTGCCAGCAAAACTTCAGTCAGTCACATATCGACTGCGCACCACCACCCCCAACCTGGCCAATCGGTTGGTCAGGCGCAACACCTGCTTGTCTTTGCTGAGCAGCACGGCTTGGTGCGCCACCGCCAGATCGATGAACTTTTGATCATCCTCGTCTTTGCAAACATAAGGTGCTTTGAGGGCCACGTCTTGCATCTGGGCCAAGGCATCGAATTGCTTCAGCACGTCTTCGGCGCTCAACCCATCGCGGGTGCGACGCTGGGCAATGTGCGGGTAGTCCAACACCCGCAGCAGTTCTTCACGCATCGGTGCCGTCGCCAACCAATGCACTTTTCCTTGCTGCACATCGGCCAACAAAGCGGGTGTGGCCGGGTCTTGGTAGACCCAGATGTCGAGCACGATGTTGGTGTCGATCACCAAAGAAGGCGTCATCACACCACAGGCTTGCGAGCCGAGCCCGCCATCAGGTCAAAGCGGAACATGCGGCACTCGATCGGGCCGTTCCACATTGGCACGCGGCGTGATTCTTTCAAACGCATACGGCCTGGCAATTTCAAGTCAGGTGTCAGCACCCACGCGCGCCAACCCGCGTAGTTTTTCTTCCAGTGGCTGGCCAATTGACTGAAGAATTCGCCGCCGTCTTCGACCTGACCTACTTCGCGTCCACTGCGGGCCATGCGGGCCGCGCCCGCCACACCTGCTGCTTCGATGCGTTCGCCGTAGGGCGGATTGACCAGCATCACGCCGGGGGCTTCACATGGTGGCATGCGCTGCAAAGCGTCGCCCCCGCGCAAGCTGATCGCCTTGGCCACACCCGCGCGCTCGGCGTTGCGCTGCGCAAAATCAACCATGCGAAACGCCAAATCGCTGCCAAACACCTGGGCACGCGGTTCGCATTGCTGGGCTCTTGCGTCGTCTTGCAATTGCCGCCACACATGGGCGTCGTACATGCGCAGTTTTTCAAAACCAAAGCGCCGTTGCAAACCCGCCGCCATGCGACAAGCGATTTGCGCGGCTTCGATGACGATGGTGCCGCTGCCGCAACAAGGGTCGTACAGCGGCAAGCCTTGCTCGACACCCGCCACCGAAGGCACGGCAGGCGGTGTTTCGCCAGGCGCAGTGAGCAGCGGCATGCTCCAACCGCTGGCGGCCAACATGGCCGCGGCCAGGGTTTCTTTCAGGGGCGCGTCGCCCTTGTCCTCGCGCCAGCCGCGCTTGAACAGCGGTTCGCCCGTGGTGTCCAAATACAGGGTGAGCATTTTGTCGGTCAGGTGGGCATGCACCCGCACATCGGGGCGATGGGTGTCCACATCGGGGCGCACACCGCTTTTGTCACGGAAGCGATCGGCGATGGCGTCTTTCACACGCAGAGTCGCGAAATTCAGGCTCTTCAAAGGGCTGTGCTGGGCGGTGACTTCCACCCTAAAGCTTTGCTTGGGGGTGAACCACATTTCCCAGGCGACTGCACTGGCCGCTTTGTAAATATCGTCTTCGCTGGCGTAGGGCTGGTGCGCCAGCTGAATCAACACCCGCATGCCCAATCGGCTGTGCAAATTGAGTTGCATGGCGGCACGCCAAGAGGCTTGCAAATGCACGCCCCCACGCAGGGTTTGCAGGTCTCGTGCCGGCAGGCCCGTGATCTGCGCGACTTCATAAGCCAAATGGCTTTCCACCCCTGCAGCACAGGGCACAAACAATTGCAAGGCGTTCACAGGGCTTTTCGCAGGTTGGTGGGTGCGATGCGCAAGGCCTCGCGGTACTTGGCGACGGTGCGGCGGGCGCAGTCGATGCCTTGTTCTTTGAGCATGTCCGAGAGTTGGTTGTCAGACAGGGGCTTTTTGGGGTTTTCGCTGGCAATCAATTGTTTGATCAGCGCCCGCACCGCGGTGCTGGAGGCGTTGTTACCGCTGTCGGTGCCCAGCCCCGAGCCAAAGAAATACTTCAGCTCGTAAGTGCCATAGGGGGTGTGCATGTACTTGGCGGTGGTGACGCGGCTGATGGTGGACTCGTGCAAACCCAGTTCCTCGGCGATCTCGCGCAACACCATGGGTTTCATGGCCAGTTCACCATGGATGAAAAAACTTTTTTGGCGTTGGGTGATGGCGTTGCTGACCCGCAAAATCGTGTCAAAGCGCTGCTGGATGTTTTTGATCATCCAGCGGGCTTCTTGCAGGCGTTGTTGCAAGCCTGCATGGCCATCGCCCTTGCCGCCTTTCAAGGCATTGGCGTAAATGTCGTTCACCTTCAAGCGCGGCATCACCTCGGGGTTGAGCATGGCGCGAAATTGCGGCGTGCCTTGTTTGTCCACACCATGCGGCAACACCAGCACGTCGGGAATGATGATGTTGCGTTCGACATCGATGAATTTGCGGCCTGGCTTGGGCTCCAATCGCCCGATCAGCGCGATGGCCAACTTCACCATCGCTTCAGTCTCGCCCACCGCCAGAGCCAAACGTTTGACATCCCGTTTGGCCAGCATCTCAAGGGGTTGTTTGCAAATGGCCAACGCGCAGGCTCTCAGTTCAGCGCGCTCTTCGGTGTCGGCATCGATGGCTTGCAACTGCAGTCGCAGGCATTCGCCCAAATCGCGCGCACCCACACCCGTGGGCTCCAGGCTTTGCAGCAAGCCCAGCGCCACTTGAAAACGGTGCACCAACTCTTCGCATTGCTCCAAGTCATCGCCCGCAAGGCTCTCGGCCAAGCTTTGGAAGCTGTCTTCCAAATAGCCATCATCGTTCAGGGACTCGATCAGAAATCGCAATGCCGCGCGGTCGGTGTCGTCCAACCGCAGCGCCAGCGCTTGCCGGTGCAAAAAAGCAGTCAGTGATTCTTGGTTGCGCGCCAGTTCGGTGGCTTGCGCTTTGTCGTCGTCTTCGTTGTTGTTGTTGCGCGGTGGTGCATCGCCACCCCATTCGCTGTCGTCTGGCGAAAACTCCACGCTGCCATCGCCATCCCAGCTTTCGGCCACGCCCTCCGCGTCCAAGGGGGCCGCGGCTTCACTGGCGGTTTCCACCCGAATTTCACTGACCCGGTCCATCGGGCCATCCCAGCTGTCGGGCTCGGCCTCGGAACTGGCGGCTTGGGTGTTTTCTTGTTCCAGGCCAAAGTCTTCTCGGGGTGCCAGGTCCTCCATTTCTTTTTCAAGAAAGGGGTTGTCATCCAACATTTGGTCGATTTCTTGACTCAACTCCAAGGTGGAGAGTTGCAACAAGCGGATGGATTGTTGCAGCTGAGGGGTCAGCGCCAGATGTTGCGAGACACGGAGGGAGAGGCCTTGCTTCATGCGCTGGTCCAGCCCTTACATCCGGAAGTTTTCGCCCAGGTACACCCTGCGCACATCGGGGTTGTTGACGATGTCTTGTGGCGTCCCCTCGGCCAACACACCACCTTCGCTGATGATGCTAGCGTGGTCGCAAATACCCAAGGTTTCGCGCACGTTGTGGTCGGTGATCAACACACCAATGCCTTTGGCTTTCAAGAAGCCAATGATGCGCTGGATCTCCAACACGGCGATCGGATCAATGCCGGCAAAGGGCTCATCCAACAAGATGTAACGCGGCTGGGTGGCCAAGGCGCGTGCGATTTCCACACGGCGTCGCTCTCCACCCGACAACGACAAAGCAGATGACTCGCGCAAGTGCTCGATGCGCAACTCTTGCAGCAATTCGGTCAAGCGCTGCTCGATCATGGCACTGGGCAAAGGCTCGCCATTGGCATCCTCTTGCAACTCGAGCACGGCGCGCACGTTGTCGGCGACGTTGAGCTTGCGAAAAATCGAGGCTTCCTGCGGCAGGTAACTCAATCCCATGCGCGAGCGGCGGTGGATGGGCAGGTGTTCGGCAGGCACACCATCGATGGTGATGGTTCCGCCATCGGCTCGCAACAAGCCGACGATCATGTAAAAGGAAGTGGTTTTGCCAGCGCCATTGGGACCAAGCAAACCGACGACTTCGCCGCGCGAGACGGAAATCGAGACGTCACGCACCACTTGGCGACCGGAATAAGACTTTTGCAGATGCTGCGCCACCAAACGGTCAGTGACGGCAGGGGCCTGGTTCACTTGCCCGCCTCGTCGCTGTTGCGCGGGGTGAGCACCGCACGCACCCGCCCCGAAGGTGCGTTTTCATTGGGTTTGCCGCCGCTGATTTGACCGTCAACGGTGAATTGATCACTCAGGTTTTCATAAACAATGCGCTGGCCACTCATTTGATCGCTCAAGACGGTGCCCCTGTAGCGGCGGAACTCGGCTTTGTTGAGCAACACAATGCGATCGGCTTTGCTGTCGTATTCGATGCGCTCGCTCTCGCCTTCCATCCATTCGTTCACACCCTCGCGCTTTTGGCGAAAAAAGGCGCGTCGACCGGGCTCGGCGGTCAGGATGCCGTACTGAAAACCATCAGGGTCTTGCCGCACTTCCAGCCGTGCACCGCGCAACACAATGGTGCCTTTGTTGGCAACCACTTTACCGGTGAAGATGCTGAGTTGTTTGAGCTCGTCATGATCGAGGTTGTCCGCCTCGATGTTCATGGGCTTTTTACGATCGGCTTTTTCAGCCCATGTCGACAAGGGACTGGCCACAGCCAGCAACACCGCACAAGCGGCGATGGCAGATTTCAAGGCACGAAAATTGCTGTATGAAGACATGGCCCGCATTGTAGGGCCAGAATCAAGGCCGAAATCAGCGGCCTTTGCGAATTTCTGAGAGCAAGAAGTCGGTGATTTGCAAAGCGCGTTCCATGCTGCCGGCCAAACTGCCGTCAACGTAAAAACGACCTCCAATACCCAAAGCAGGAACGCCTTCGACCTTGAACTGCTCTTGCAACATGGCAGCGCGTCGCGCTTTGCCGATCACGGAAAAAGAGTTGTACAAGTCGGTGAACTGTTTGGCGGGGATGCCGTTTTTCTCGCCCCAGACCAGCAAGTTGTCGAGCTTGGCCAAGTTTTGTTTGTCGACATGGATGGCGGCGAACATCTTGGCTTGCAACTCTTCCACCTTGCCCAGGGCCTCGAGAACGTAATACGCGCGTTGCTGGGGCTCAAAGTCTTCACGAAAACGCACAGGCACACGCTTGAGTTCGACGTCTTTGGGAAGTTTTTTACTCCATGCACTCAAGGCTGGCTCGAACGCGTTGCAGTGCGGGCAGTTGTACCAAAAGAACTCGAGCACCTCGATCTTGCCTTTGCCGACTTCAGTGGGTACTCGGTTTTTCAGCGGCAGGTAATCGGTCCCTTCTTTGAACCCGGCGTTTTGCGCGAGAGCAGGCGTGAGGGCCAACCCTCCGAAGGCTCTCAAACCAAGGGCGGAAAATTCACGGCGTTTCATGATGAGGTCTTTCAAGTTCAACGTTGGACACGAATCAAGATGGATTCAAATTTGGTGCTTTTCAATTTCGTTTGGATTTGCTCGGCCTCGGTTTTGCTCTCAAACGGCCCCAAGCGCACCCCATAAACCATTTTGCCTGCTTTGTCGCGCTCTGAAATGGTGGGGTCAAAGCCGCCCAAGGCCAATTTGGCGCGCTGACTCTCGGCCTCCTCGATGGCATGAAAAGCACCGACTTGGACAACGTATTGAAACTCATCGCCCTTGGCCTTGCTGTTGACCAAGTCCCCCAGCGGGTCATCGGCGGATGCCTCTGGCTCAGATCCAGGCGGTGGTGTTTCCTTGCGAGGGGCTGCTGGGGTTTTGCTGGGGTCTGGGGCATTGTTGCCAGGGTTTTTGCCATACAGCGGGGCATTGGGGTCCCAGTCTTTGTTTTTCTTTTGCTCGGCTGCGTCTTGCTCGGCGTTGCGACTCAAGCCTTTGCTCAAAAATGGGATGGGCACTTTGGTGACGTAGATCGCCACCACCAATGCAAGTGTCAAACCCACCACCAGGCCCAAGATGAAACCCACAAAGGTGTTTCCGCGCTGCGCGACCAATCGATTCATGGCTTGTTCCTTCACATGCTTTGAGGTGCAGACACACCCAACACGGCCAGGCCGTTTTTCAACACCTGTGCCGTGGCTGCCACCAAAGCCAAACGGGCCTGCTTCACGGCCTCATCATCCACCAAGATGCGCTCGGCGTCATAGTAGCTGTGGTAGCAAGCGGCCAAATCGCGCAGGTAAAAAGTGACGTCATGCGGTGCCAAGTCCACACAGGCCTGGGTGAGCATGGATGGGTATCGCGCCAACAGCATCATGAGGCTTTGCGCAGCCGGACCGTCCAAGGGCGACAGGTCGGCATTGGCCAAGCTGGGCAGGGACAAACCCGATTGCTCTTGCCAAGTTTTCAAGATTGAGCAAATCCGGGCATGGGCGTACTGCACGTAATACACCGGGTTTTCATTGTTTTTGGCCAAGGCCAAGTCCACGTCAAACACATACTCGGTGTCGGGCTTGCGACTGAGCAAGAAAAAGCGCACCGCGTCTTTGCTGGTCCACTCGATCAAGTCACGCAAGGTCACATAAGAGCCTGCGCGTTTGGAAATTTTCACCTCTTCGCCACCACGCATCACCCGCACCATGGTGTGCAACACATAGTCGGGATAGCCAGTGGGAATGGTCAAACCTTGTTGTTGAGAGGCGGCTTGCAAACCGGCCCGCACCCGCGCGATGGTGCCATGGTGGTCGGTGCCTTGGATGTTGATCACCTTGGTGAAGCCCCGCTCCCATTTGGCCAGGTGGTAGGCCACATCGGGCACAAAGTAGGTGTAGCTGCCATCGGACTTGCGCATCACCCGGTCTTTGTCGTCCCCAAAATCGGTCGAGCGCAACCACAACGCACCATCGCTTTCGTAGGTGTGGCCAGACGCTTGCAGCGAGGCCACGGCACGTTCCACCCGTCCATCGGTGTAGAGGCTGGACTCCAGGTAGTAGTGGTCAAACTTGACCTGGAAGGCTTGCAAATCCAGGTCTTGCTCGTGGCGCAAATAAGCCACGGCGAAGTCGCGGATGTTGGCGATGTCCTCCACCTGCCCATTGGCGGTGAATGCACGGTCATCGGCTTGCACGGTTTTGCCCGCTTTGAAATCGTCTGCGATGTCTTGGATGTAGTCACCGTTGTAAGCGTTCTCGGGCCATTGGGCGTCGCCAGGATTGACCCCTTTGGCGCGCAACTGGGTGGAGCTGGCCAAGGTTTGGATTTGCACGCCCGCGTCGTTGTAATAAAACTCGCGGTGCACCGACCAGCCCTGTGTTTCAAACAAATTGCAAATGGCGTCACCCAAAGCGGCTTGACGCCCATGGCCCACGTGCAAGGGGCCGGTGGGGTTGGCCGACACGAACTCGACCAACAAACGCTGGCCATGAGAGGCTTGCGCGCCAAACGCAGGCCCTGCTTGCAACACCTCACGCACCACTTGCTGCTTGGCCTCGGGCTTCAAGCGCAAATTCAAAAACCCTGGTCCCGCAATTTCGACAGTGGCCAACCAACGCTGGCCTGCTGGCGAATCGAGCAGCAACTGTTGCAACTGCTCTGCGACGTCGCGTGGTTTGCGTTGCAAGGGTTTGGCCAATTGCATGGCCGCCGTGACCGCCCAGTCGCCGTGGGCCGCCACTTTCGGGGTTTCAAACTGGGCTTTGCTGGCACTGCCCGGCGACACGGTGTCGAGCGCCTGGGCCAGTGCCGCTTGCATCTCATGGTGAACAAGTTGCATGGTCAGAAGCGGTAGACGGCTCCGATGTTGATGGCATTGGTGACCAGATTGGTTTTCAGTCGGCCGCCATCCACACGCACATTCAACATCAGGTAATGGATCTGAAATTCGGTCATCAGGTTCCATTTGTCGTTGATCGGGTAGTTGAAGCCAGCCGCACCTGTCACAGCAGGGCCGCCATACTGGTAACCAAAGGTCTTGGTGGCATCGGAACTGCCTGTTTTTTGAACTTCAACGTGCGGAAAAGTGACACCCAAACCAGCACCGACATAAGGACGCAGGCCTGATTCCATGGCATCAAAGCGCCGCAGGGCCATGACCGTCAGCGGATTGGCGCCATCAGTGAACTCTAAAACGCTGTAGCCGCCAGCATTGCGTTCCACTGGGTTGGCTTTGGCTTTGGCATGGGTGAAGTTGACGGCATAGCCCCAATCACCACCGACCCAGTCGGTGTAACGCAAGCCATAGTAGGGCGGCATTTCAAAGGACAGGCCCTGCCAGCTGGTGTAGAAAGACTGACCGTCTGAGCCTGTGACTGTGGAGTGGGGGGTGGTCTGTGAGCCACCGTAAACACTGAATTCGGACTCGGCCATGACCACGCCCGATCCACACAGTGCCAAGGCACAAGCCCATGCTTTCAAAGTTTTCATGTTGCGACTCCTTAAAATGGAAAATTATCGGTGAAAACCCCAACCTGCTTCTGAAACGATTTTGAAAGACAAGCATGACCCAGCGCACCTCCCTTTACAAGTTACAAGTGGCCACCAATTTGTACGAGTTCATTGACCAGCAGGTGCTGCCTGGAACAGGTGTTTCGAGTGTGAAATTTTGGAAAGGGTTCGACGCTCTGGTGCAAGACTTGGCGCCGAAAAACAAAGCCTTGTTGGCCGAACGAGACCGTTTGCAAACTGCACTCGACCAATGGCACAGCGCCCACCCAGGCCCGGTCACCGACATGAAGGCCTACCAAGCCTTTTTGACCCAGATCGGCTATTTGGTGCCTGTGCCAGCCAAAGTCAAAGCCACCACAGCCAACGTTGACGCCGAACTGGCCACCCAAGCAGGCCCTCAATTGGTGGTGCCCATTTTGAATGCCCGCTATGCCTTGAACGCAGCCAATGCACGATGGGGTTCCTTGTATGACGCCTTGTATGGAACCGACGCCATCTCCGAAGCCGATGGCTGCGCCAAAGGCCCGGGTTACAACGAAAAGCGCGGTGCCAAGGTCATCGAATACGCGCGTTATGTGCTGGACCGCACCGCTCCCTTGAAAACAGGTTCGCACATCGACTCTACAGGCTATGCCGTGGTCAAAGGTGCTTTGGTGGTCACGCTCAAAGGCGGCAAAACAACCCCCCTGTCCCAACCGAAACAATTCGTCGGCTACCAAGGTGATGCAGCCCATCCCAGCTCGGTTTTGCTGGTTCACAACGGCCTGCACCTGGACATTCAAATCAACCCCCAACACCCGATTGGCCAAACCGACCCTGCAGGGGTTTGCGACCTGGTGGTGGAAGCCGCGTTGTCCACCATCCTGGACCTGGAAGACTCGGTGGCCGCTGTCGACGCCGATGACAAGCTCTTGGCCTACAGCAACTGGTTGGGCATTTTGAAAGGCACCTTGACCGAGGACGTCAGCAAAGGCGGCACCACATTCAAACGCGGATTGAACGCTGACCGTATTTACCATGCGCCCAAGGGCAACGCCGAGGTGAAGTTGCATGGACGTTCACTCTTGTTTTTGCGCAATGTCGGCCACCTGATGACCAACCCGGCCATCCTGTACCAAGGTGCAGACGGGCAGATGCACGAAATCCCCGAAGGCATCATGGACGCCATGGTCACCACCACCATCGCTTTGCACGATCTGCAAGGCCACGGCGTCCATGGCATTCGCAATTCACGCACAGGGTCGGTCTACATCGTCAAACCCAAAATGCACGGCCCGGCCGAGGTGGCGTTCGCCTCCGAATTGTTTGGGCGGGTAGAGCACATCCTGGGCTTGCCTGAGAGCACAGTCAAATTGGGCATCATGGACGAAGAGCGCCGCACCAGCGTCAACCTCAAAGCCTGTATCGCAGCGGCCGCCAGCCGTGTGGCCTTCATCAACACCGGCTTCCTGGACCGCACCGGCGACGAAATGCACACCACCATGTGGGCCGGCCCAATGCTGCGCAAAGGCGCCATGAAGAGCAGCGCCTGGATTCAAGCCTATGAGCGCAACAACGTGCTGATGGGTCTGTCCTGTGGCTTGCGTGGCAAAGCGCAAATAGGCAAAGGCATGTGGGCCATGCCCGACCTGATGGCGGACATGCTCAAAGCCAAGATTGGTCACCCCATGGCGGGCGCCAACACCGCGTGGGTGCCCAGCCCCACCGGTGCCACCTTGCACGCCATGCACTACCACCAGGTGTTGGTCAGCGATGTACAAAAAGAATTGGAAAAAATCGACGCCAACAAAGAGCGCGCTTCATTGTTGAAAAACTTGCTGACCGTGCCCGTGGTCGCCCACGCCCATTGGAGCGAGGCCGACAAGCAGCAAGAACTCGACAACAACGTGCAAGGCATCTTGGGCTACGTGGTGCGTTGGGTGGACCAAGGCGTGGGTTGCTCCAAGGTGCCCGACATCCACAACGTGGGCCTGATGGAAGACCGCGCCACGTTGCGTATTTCCAGCCAGCACATTGCCAATTGGCTGGCCCATGGTGTGGTGAGCGAGGCCCAAGTGCGTGCCACTTTCGAGCGCATGGCCGCGGTGGTGGACAAGCAAAACGCCGGCGACAAGCTCTACCAACCCATGGCGGGTCATTTCCAAACCTCCAAGGCTTATCAGGCGGCACTGGATTTGGTGTTCAAAGGCAAAGAGCAGCCCAGCGGCTACACCGAGCCCTTGCTGCACGCATGGCGTTTGAAGGTGAAAGCGGCCTAACGGTTGTGCAACAACTGCGGGATCGAGAGTTTGTAACGCGACACCTTGCTCCACCAGTGTGAAAAAGAGGGGCTGCGCTCCGCCTGTCTGGGCCACAAACGCGGTGCGCTGTGGCGCACCCAGTGGACACCAGGCCAGTCGGGCAAGCAGGTGTGGTTCCAAACATGCACCGCCTTGGCCTTGGCAAACACCTCGGTCAAGCGCGCGGCATCCTCGAACCAACAATGCGAAGCCAGTTGATGCATGCCTTTGGCCACGAACAACCAACGTGCGGTGCTCCACGGATGCTGCTCGGTCCATTCTTGCCAACAAGCAGCCACACGCATGGCGTCCGCTGGCACCCCGGTGGGGGCTTGCTCGGTCAAAGACCAGGGATGGATCCACCAAACCTCGCGTCCAACCAATTTGTCGGCAGCCAATCCGCTGGCCATCAATCCGGCCTCGGTGGGCGGCACCGCCAACACATCCGGTTCATCCACCAACGCATGATGGGACACCGATTGGGTGAAGGTGGCACGGCTGTGGGCAATCATCTCGATGATGTCCATTTCTTTGTCAATCACGGTGTGGGGGCTGTGCCATGACTCAGGCGCATGGACCGCCACATTGGCGGCATTGAACAAATAGGGCTTGCTGCTGCTGGTGCCGGCCACCCACTGCCAACTCAGGTGGTTGCTGGCCAAATCGCCGTCGAGCAAATGGCTGTACATCCAATCGGCGCCGACGCGCCAATGCACCTTGCGAATGTGCACCAAGTAACTGGCCAACCAAAGTCGCGCATGGTTGTGCACATAGCCATTGAAATACAACTGACGCACCGCTTGATCGATCACCGGCACACCAGTGGCCCCATGCCGCACATCGTCCGGCAAGCTGTCGCTGTAAGCGTCATCGGGCAACACCCCCGCATGGAAGTTGTCCAAGATCTGATCACCCACCAATTCGTGCACATGCTGAAAGTACTCGCGCCATGCCAACTCAAACATGAACTTGTGCTGAACACCCATGCGGTGCACTTTGTACACATGCGCCGCCACATCGGGCACGCTGAGCAAGCCGTGCGTGAGGTAGGGCGACAGCATGCTGACCGCCCCTTCCACATGGTTGCGTGACTGGGCGTATTCAAACGGTCGAATGGCGTGCAAGCGCGCCTGCGCCGCATGGGCATAGGGCTCGAACAAGGCTTGTTCAATGAACAGTTTCATCGCAGGATCAAGAGGCCAAGGCGCGCTGCGTCAATGCATCGATGAACATGGCCGCAACATCAAAACCCGTTTGGTCGGTGATCTCACGAAAACAAGTGGGGCTGGTGACATTGACCTCGGTCAAACAGTCCCCAATGATGTCCAAGCCCACCAATAGCAATCCGCGTTCAGCCAATCGGGGGCCCAGTGTTCGGGCAATCGCCCAATCGCGTTCGGTGAGCGGCTGGGCCACGCCCACACCACCGGCGGCCAAATTGCCGCGCACCTCGTTGCCTTGGGGGATGCGGGCCAAAGCGAACGGTACCGGTTCTCCGTTGATCACCAAGACGCGCTTGTCGCCTTGGGCAATGGCGGGAATGAACTTTTGCACCATGACGGTTTGAGCGCCTTCGCGGTTCAAGGTTTCGATGATCGAACCCAGGTTCAAACCATCCGACTTGACCCGAAAAATACCCATGCCACCCATGCCATCCAAGGGCTTCAAGATGATGTCTTGGTGTTGCGCGTGGAAGGCCCGAATGGCCGAAGCCTGACGTGTCACCAAAGTGGGGCTGGCGAACTCGGCAAATTCCATCAACGCGAGTTTTTCAGGGTGTTCACGCAGCGCTGCTGGCTTGTTGAACACCTTGGCGCCTTCTTTTTCAGCTTGGCCCAACAAATGGGTGGCATAAAAGAACTCGCTGTCAAAGGGTGGGTCTTTGCGCATGACCACCGCGTCAAAACCATGCAATGCGCAGGTCTGGCTTTGGGTGATCTTGAACCAATCGATGTTGTCGCCAGTGAGCTGCAGTTGGTGTGCCAGCGCACTGACCACTTGTCCGCTTTGCCATTGCAAGTCGGCTGTTTCACAGTGCCACACCGCGTGGCCGCGCCGCTGCGCCTCACGCATCATGGTGAAAGTGCTGTCTTTCTGGATGTTGAAAGAACTCAGCGGGTCGGCGACAAACAACAGTTTCATGACCGCGAGGTTAACAGCCCGCCAGGCCTTGCAAGGCCTGGGGGTCAGATTTCAATCTTGCTGCCCATCTCCACCACCGAGTTGCTAGGCAGATTCAAGAAGTCCGCCGCCGCACTGGCATTGAGGTACATCTGGGCAAAGAGTTTTTCACGCCATTGCGCCATACCGCCGCCCACCGTGGGCACAATGCTGTCGCGCGACAAGAAATAACTGGTGTTCATGCCGTTGATGTTGCCCACTTTGCCGCGCAACAAACTCAAGGCAAAAGGCACATCGGGGTCATCTTTGAAACCATAGTGAATTTTGACTTGCCAGCAATCGTGACCCAAGTCGACAAGTTCCACTCGTTTTTCTTTGTCGATCCAGGGCACTTCATGGCTGCGCACCGTCACAAACAGGTTTTGCGCATGCAACACCTTGTTGTGTTTCAAGTTGTGCAGCATGGCGTTGGGGACGATGTCATTTTCAGTGGTGAGGAACACCGCCGTGCCCTCGACACGCGTCGGAGGTGCGATGAACAAGGCGTCCAAAAAGGAACGCAGGTCCATGGCTTCGTCACGGGTTTTGTGGTGCAGCAAGGCACGTCCATCGCGCCAGGTGAGCATCAAAATCAAAATCATGCCGCCGATGAACAGCGGGAACCAGCCACCGTCGGCCAGTTTCAACAGGTTCGAGCTCCAAAACGCCAAGTCCACCACAAAGAACACCGAGGTGACGCTGACGCACAACCACAAAGGGTATTTCCAGGCATAGCGAATCACGAAAAAGGTGAGGATGGTGGTGATCAGCATGTCGGTGCACACAGCAATGCCATAGGCCGCTGCCAAATTGCTGGAGGTCTTGAACATCACCACAGCCAACACAATCACCACGAACAAGCCCCAGTTCACGAAGGGCATGTAAATTTGACCGGTGTCTGTTTCACTGGTGTGATGCACTTGCAAGCGAGGCAAAAAGCCCAGTTGAATCACCTGTTTGGTGACACTGAAAGCGCCCGTGATCAGCGCTTGCGAAGCGATCACAGTGGCGGCTGTGGCCAACACCACCAAGGGAATCAAGGCCCAATCGGGGGCCATGTTGTAGAAGGGGTTTTTCACCGCTTCTGGTTCGTTCAATAACAAGGCGCCTTGACCGAAATAATTCAAGGTCAAACAAGGCATGACCACTGCAAACCAAGCCAATCGGATGGGTTTTTTGCCAAAGTGACCCATGTCGGCATAAAGCGCTTCGCCACCCGTCACGCACAAGACCACCGCACCCAAAATCAAAAACGTGGTGCCCGGTTGTTCCCACATGAATTTCAAGGCGTAGTAAGGACTGACGGCCCACAAAATGGCGGGGTTGCTGGCAATGTGATAAACGCCCAACACAGCAATGGTGAGAAACCAAACCAAGGTGATGGGCCCAAAGAATTTGCCAATACCCGCTGTGCCACGTTTTTGCACCGCAAACAAACACAGCAAGATGATCAGGGTGAGTGGGATGACCGCTTTTTTGAAGTTGGGCGACACCACTTCCAAACCTTCGACCGCAGAGAGCACCGAAATCGCCGGGGTGATGACGCCATCCCCGTAAAACAAGCAGGTGCCAAAAATGCCCACCACCAACAGCACGTTGCGCAAGCGGGGTTTGTCGCGCACCGAAGAGGATGCAAGAGCCAGCATGGCCACCAAGCCCCCTTCGCCGTTGTTGTCGGCCCGCAGCACCAAGGTGACGTATTTGAGGGAAACAATGAAGGTGAGCGTCCAAAAGAAGATGGACAAAATGCCCATCACGTTGTCAGGCGTGAAATCGACATGACCTGAACCGAACACCTCTTTGATGGAGTACAGCACGCTGGTGCCAATGTCCCCATAAACCACACCGATGGCCCCCAAGGTCAGACCCGCCAATGACGATGTGTGGTTGTCTTGAGATGCGTTGCTCATAAGGACTTCGAGCGACGTCAGGTCGCTTCACCAGTATTGAGGAAGCGACGAGTTTACAGATTTTGCAGTGCAGCAAACGAGTTATTTTTTACTCGTAAACCTCGGCATTGGGGTCGGTTTCTTCCAGTTCATAACTGGCCGCCAGCATGGCCAAACGGGCGATCACCCCGTACATGTAAAAGCGATTGGGGGTGCTGGCGCCAGGCTTCATGCCTGGCTGCGGGGTGTGGGCGCTTTGCTCGAAAGCCAGAGGGACGAAACTGGCGCCGGGGGCGTTGAGGTTTTCATCGATGCCCCGCTCGGCATGCACCCGATAAAAACCACCCACCACGTAACGGTCCATCATGTAAACCACTGGCTCAGCCACCGCGTCGTTGATGCGCTCGTTGGTCAGCACACCCTCTTGGATGATGACCTGGCTGACCTCTTGGCCGTCTTTGACCACGCTCATTTTGTTGCGGGTTTTGCGGTTGAGCACATCGAGGTCTTTGACGTCTCGCACGGTCATGATGCCCATGCCGTAGGTACCGTTGTCGGCTTTGACAATCACAAAGGGTTTGTCATGGATGCCAAATTCTTTGTATTTGCGGCGGATTTTGGTGAGCAGCATGTCCACATTGGTGGTCAGGCATTCCATGCCGGTGCTTTCGGCAAAGTTGACCTCACCGCACTGCGAGAACATGGGATTGATCAACCAAGGATCGATGCCAAGCAATTTGCCAAAGCGTTTGGACACCTCTTCATAGCTGGCGAAATGCAGGCTTTTGCGTCGCACACACCAACCCGCATGCAGGGGAGGCAACAAGTACTGCTCGTGCAAATCTTCCAAGATGCCGGGAATGCCTGCGCTCAGGTCGTTGTTGAGCAAAATCGTGCAAGGGTCGAAGTTTTTCAAACCCAATCGGGTCTTCGAACGGATGACCGGTTCGAGCTTGACCGAATCGCCATTGGGCAAATCGATGACCGTGTCTTCTTTGATCTCGGGGTTGATGGAGCCGATGCGCACATTCAGGCCGGCCATGTTGAAGATGCGCGCGAGTTGCGCCACATTGCTCAGGTAAAAGGTGTTGCGCGTGTGGTTTTCGGGGATCAGCAACAGATTGCGTGCTTCGGGGCAAATTTTTTCGATGGCCGCCATGGCCGCTTGCACCGCCAAGGGCAGCATCTCGGGCGTGAGGTTGTTCCAACCACCAGGATAAAGATTGGTGTCCACCGGTGCGAGCTTGAAACCCGCGTTGCGAATATCGACCGAGCTGTAAAAAGGCGGCGTGTGCTCCATCCACTCCATGCGGAACCAACGTTCGATGGCCGGCATGGAATCGATGATGCGCTGCTCGAGTTCGTTGATCGGGCCAGTCAGTGCGGTGATGAGGTGAGGAACCATGGGATGCTTGTCTGTTGAATATTTGGATATGGGGGCAATTGTTACAGCTTCAAGCAATGGGGTGGAGACGGGCTTACAAATTGAGTATTTTGAGGTTCATATTGATTGCATCAAGTCTTTTATGCTGGAGTTGATGGAACTTACTTTCTCCAAACCCGACTTCAAATCGGGACTTCGCGCAACCGGCTCGATGATGACTGGAAACGCTTGCGTGGCGTTTCTCATCTTTGACAACAGGAATGGGGAAAGCTTGGCCTATTTGTTGGTTTGCGGCTTGTCTCTTATACTTTTTTCGTCTATTAGCTTCACACTAAACAAAGGAACTGAAGATGAATGACGTCCATATCGTGATCGGTTGCTTCACCGTTTTGATGTGCGCCATGTCCTTGGCTGCTTCTTACTTTGAAGCCAAAGAAAAAAGCAAGACCCCATCAAAAGACATTGGTATTTGAATCACGCCCCGACATTTAAATTCTGCAACCCATCGCCAGGGTAATCCGCTCAAAGTCTGGTTTTTCAATTCTGAGTTGCCCAAACCGAAATGCAGCTCCCCAATGTTTTTTATCAACAATGAAGTCCAAATCAGCCAATAAAGGCTTGATTGGTGCAATCTGAACATCCACAAAATAGTCAATATCCATTCTCCAGGGCACGAAGCCGGGGGAACCGTCCGCCGTCATGTCGTATTCATAAGCCTCACCTGTGCGAACGAATCCAAAGGCGGTGAACGCCTGCAAGGGCGTGCCATCGGGGTAGGACTCTCGGGGCGAGTAATAAACAAGGCCATCCCCCGCCTTCATGCGCTTGAGGGGCGCTTGTTTGCCATGGTTCATTTGCGCAAAACCCCCCTCAATGCCGCGCAGCACATGCGAGCGACTGACCACGCCAATCCAGTGATTCATCTGGGACTCCATTCATAGATCTTCTAATTTGATGCCATGGCGCTGCAAGTACGCTGGCAATGATTGAGAGTGCTCAAGATCAAATGTTTGGTCCGTCAAGTGTGCGTCGATGATGCGATCGATTCTGAATGTGCGGAAATCTTCACGCATATCGCACCAAGCCACCAAGGCCCATCCATCACCCCAAAAGAAGCAGCCCAAAGGTGAAACGCAACGTTGACTTTGTCTCTGCTGAGCGTCCCCATATTTAAATATCACTTTGCGTCGTTGTTGCACAGCCTCTCGAAGCAACTGCAAACGCAACCGAATGAATGTGGGCAGCCCAAAGGGTGTTGCATACACTGCCAAACTCTGAGCTTGTTGACGTTGTGCAGTTGACAACACGCTCATGACACGAGACAAAGCCGATTCAGAGGCCCGCGCCAGGGCCGGATCCAACCATTGCTGCGCCAAGCGTGTGGTCGCCACCAAGGCACTCGCTTCTTCAACAGTGAACATGAGTGGGGGCAACTCAAAACCTTTGCCCAAACGGTAGCCCACTCCGGCTTCGCCCTCAATCGGCACACCTTGGTATTGCAGATCGGCCACGTCACGGTATACCGTGCGTTCGGACACTTCGAGGCGCTGCGCCAACCACCGGGCCGTGGTCAGGCGACGGCCGCGGATGAGTTGAACGATTTGAAACAGGCGGTCGGCGCGGCGCATGATGAAGTCTGGTTAGGAATTAAATCAATCGCTTCAGTCTAGGGACTTCAAGCATAGGCATGCAAGCCCACCCGGTTGCCATCCACGTCGAGCATGTGCGCCATGAAACCCACGCCATCGGGCAAAGCAACTTTGTCCATGGCCACTTGACCACCTGCAGCCACGACCCGTTGTAAAGTGGCATCCAGCGATACACCTGCATGCAAGTAAACCAGCGTGCCAGGGGCACCAACCATCACACTGGGGTTGCCCGCCATCAAAGCTCCCTTGGCTCTTAAACCGTCTTCTTTAAACACCGCCATGTCCATATTAGGGCCTCCAAATTTTTCACGGTGCAATGTGGTTTGCAAAACCGCCTCATAAAACGCTTGGGCACGCGGCACATCACTCACGGGAATCTCAAACCAATCGATCACTTGTTTCATGCTGTCCATCCTTGGAATGTGCGCAGACCGTCTGCACACTGACAAGGACTTTGCCTCAGAGGTACTGACAACGGGGTGTCAGGAGGAATAAAAAATGGAAGATCAATGTGTGAAATGCATGCTGATGCATTGTTTCATTCGCCTGTTTTCAAGCGCCGCCGAATCCTCGACAGCGCCACATCGGTCAGACCGAGATAACTGGCCAATCGGTGCTGCGGAACTTGCATCATCCAACTCGGAGCTTCTTCAAGGATATTCAAGTACCGCTCGGTAGCGCTGAGCATCAACCATTGCTGCTCGCGTTGCGTCAGTCGCAGTCGTTCAGCCATCAGGGCTTGCAGCATCCAATCGCCCACTCGCGGATCCAGCGCTTTCGCGTCCTCCAGTTGCACTTGGCTTAAAGCCACGATCTGGCTGGCTGTTTGGGCTTCAATGCGCCAAGTTTGCGCAGGCAAGCCCAAGGGCGGGGCTAACCAATGGCCGGCGGCATGAAAGTGATGCACCCGTTCACGCCCCTGGGCGTCTACAAACACAGTGGCCAGCAAACCGGTTTCCACCCAAGCAAGCGCCACCCTGTCTGGCGCCATCTGCCAAGCTTGGCCTGCTGCCAGACTGATTCGTGGCAACGTATCCCAATACGCACGTAAAGCGCCCAAGCTGAGGAGCCAGTCGGGCTCACACACACGGCATGACATGCTTGAAGAGGGGTTGATTTCCGAGGAACTCATGAACTTGGGTTAATGCAATTTGCAAGACTGTTGGGCAAAGTGATGGTATCTACACAGGAGAGACATCATGCACGATCAGCCGCAACATATACCCGTCCGCAACGCCCTTCAGGATGCAAGCAGCGCAAGTTGGGGTGACAGCTGGAATCTGGCTCATTTGACAGGTCTGATCTTGTTACCGGTCTTGGGAAACCTGCTGCTTGCCATGTTTTCACCCAACACCGCCACCGCCATTTGGTTGGTCATCTGCCTGATCGGTTTTGCGATCGCCGAAAGAATGTGGCCTTACCGCATCGACTGGCAAGCCAAGCGCAAAGATATGGGGACTGATGGCTTGCTTTTGCTGCTGGCTGCGCTGGTGGATGGACTGTTGAAACATGGTGGACTGTGGCTGGCCCAATGGGCAGCCACCCAAGGTGACAGCCCTGGCTGGGCCAGTGCTTGGCCTTTGTTCATGGCTATACCTGCCGCCATCTTTGCGGGTGAATTGGGCAATTACGCCGTTCACCGTTGGGCACACGCGCGCCCCTGGGGATGGCGCTGGCACCGGCTGCATCACGGCCCCTTGAAGGTCAATGCGAGCAACAGTGTGCGGGTGCACCCGATCAACTTGGCTTGGAATGTGGTCACCCGCGGCCTGTTGTGGTGGAGCCTGGGCTTCACACCCGAAGCGCTAACCTGGGCCACGATGTTCATCCTGCTGCAAAGCGTGGCCGTGCATGCGAATGTGCGAGGGCACATCGGCCTCCTCGCTTGGGTGATCGGCAGTGCCCAAGCCCACCGCTGGCACCACAGCACCCAAGCCGCTGAAGCGCTGAACTACGGCACGGCTGTGCCGCTGTGGGATCAGTTATTGGGGACTTGGCTAAGGCCTCCATATGACGGCCCCAAAGAAGTGGGTCTGCAGAAAAAGATGAAACTACTAGAAGCGAGTGAGTAATTTCAACCCCTGACTTCACCTTCACCCAATACCACATACTTCAACGAGGTGAGGCCCTCAATGCCCACCGGCCCACGGGCGTGGAACTTGTCGGTGGAGATGCCAATTTCAGCCCCCAAGCCGTATTCGAAACCATCGGCAAAGCGGGTGCTGGCATTGATCATCACGCTGGCCGAGTCCACCTCACGGGTGAAGCGTTGCCCGTGCACATGGTTCAGGGTCAGGATGGCGTCGGTGTGGTGGCTGCTGT
>JACCEC012719324.1_pt1 | contig 20718 bp, 18 predicted proteins | sample 7450121 | NCBI WGS metagenome assembly JACCEC01 (sample SAMN15323455, study PRJNA562643) | freshwater metagenome | isolation source: river surface water | place: USA:Blue River Watershed | collected 2017-08-18 | reverse complement strand
TTTTTAAGTGATCTATCTTTAAATCATATTATTCTATTCTCCAAATTCCTCTATTCCAATCACATTTCACTTTTTTGATTTTATTCAAAAATCAAAAATAAATGTATCTGTTTTTGATTTTATTGAAAAATCAAAAAATCAAAAATAAATGTATCTGTATACTAGGTGATCTATCTTTTTTTTTTATAAAATGAACATATCGAATATTGTATTTATGGGACTCGTTCTTCTTTTGGTGATTATGCTATATCGACTTTATCTTCTCTTCCATCCGATGAATGAAGGATATCGAGGATTGAGCAAAGTTTCTGAATTTGAGGATGCCTTAGAGCGCAAGTATACTCGCGTCGATCGCGAAAAGAAAGAGGTTTCCTATTGTATAAAAGAGAGTACTTTGGGTGAAGAGGGTAGTGGAGAGGAGCTTTGCCAAAAGATGACCTATAAGTATCACTTTAATAATCCGGAAAAGGTGAAATTGGTAAAAGATAAAATCGAAACATCCACCATACTCCAAACCCACGGTTTACCCATCCCAAAATTCTTCAAACTCTCTTTATCAGGATCTGGTTCGCAAATCGATCTTCTTCGAAGCAAAATGCGTGAGCATCAAATCGCCTATCCGATTGTTTTAAAGCAAATTTATGGCACCTTCGGGATTGATGTATATACACACATTGAAAATGATGAAATGGCACGTCGTACACTTCAAATGTTTGTTGATAAAGGATATAAAGAGATTATGTGTGAAGAGCAAATTGCTGGACACTGTTATCGTATTTTTGTTTTTAATAAAACGATCATCGATGTGATTAAACGCGAAGCTCCTTATATTACGGGAGATGGCATTCACAGCGTGGAAGCGTTGATTCAAATGAGAAATAAGAAACAACTCGAAAAGAAGCTCTTTGAAACAAAGAATATTTCACACGCATATATCGAAAAGGCAGGATATAAGATGAACTCCATCCTTCCCAAAGGCAAAAATCTCATCATCTCCACTGTCATCAATATGCATAATGGGGCACAAATATCCCGAGTACCCATTTCCGAAGTGCCAAAAGTGAATCAAGATATTTTTATTAAAACAAATGAAGTCCTTGGTATCATGACCTCGGGAATCGATTATTTAAGCCAAGATATATCGATCCCATATCATCAGAATAATGGGCGCATACTTGAAGTGAATGGAACACCGGATACCGAAATACATACGATTGTATCATCCCAAACAAATGACCCTTTTGATATTTATGAAAAGATCGCCGATGTCGTCTTTATTTAAACCATTAACGATTTCTTCGTTTTGATAAAATATAAATATTTTTATGTTTTATTTTTATGTTTTATTTTTTATAAATGGTTTGATAAAATATATATCATATTTACAATATTTCTTTCATTCACTCTTCACCATAATAGGCATCATCCTCTTCCAGAAGCTTCGCAATCGCATAAGCATCCATGGGATCTACGCCGCAAGACGTTGCCTCTACGCCGCAAGACGTTGCCTCTACGCCACAAAGCGTAGTCTCTACGCAACGAGGAGCAGAGCCAGCGGCCAATGAGGAGAGCGCAGCACGGTTTTGAGCCATCTTTTCAAGAATCTCCTCATAATTCGCGGATATATGAACAGATCCGTATGCATTACAATGAATGGGCTTTCCGCCCAAGATATCGCGTACCTTGTGGACATGTGCGACGATCTCATCATAATGTTTCATAAAGTACTCTTCCATTACGGGAACAAATACTTCGAAATTCTTAGGAGGATTGCGCATCATTTCAAGGATCGCGATCTTACAATTTGCATATTCGATCATGCGATTGTACGCCTGAATCGACGGATCCTGCGCCGGCAGCGCGGCGTATCCGGGCTCATTATGGAGCGGTGTTTCGTTCAATACAAGGGCTTGAATGGCCATAAAGACATTCGTGAGTGTGTTCGTTGGAACCCAACAGGGCCCTTCCCATGTGTTCAACATGGAAAGGCACACTTTGCCACATATGTAAAGGTTCGGATTGAAGCGGATGCTGGATGATGTACCGGGAAGATATCCTTGGGTACAATACTTCGCAACAGGAGGGGACATTGGGTAATCGTCGGGATACGTGAATTCAATAAAATAGAATCCATGCTCATACGGCGTATTGCTTTGTCCCACAAACATCACATATACGCGCTTCATGTCTTCGTCTTTAACGTGAACGTAAATGCCATTTTCAGCCAATTCATTACGTCCATTTTCAGAGAGAATATCCGCAAGATCACGTTGAATGCGTTTGATCGCACGAGAGGATAAGGACATTTTTGATATTTGATATTTATTTATAAGATCATAATCTCTTTATATATCTATACAAAATCATTTTTTTCAAACATATTCTATACGTTCTATGATTTTTTGATTTTACTATCTAAATAAACCTTTTATTGAATATCACGATTCTTTGTTATTATGCGAGTTGTTATTAAGAGGGTTGTTATTAAGAGGGTTGTTATTAAGAGGGTTGTTATTTGATAGTTATTATTAAGGGGGTTGTTTAACGTGTTAGGGGGATTCTCCCTTAACACGTTAAACCGCGTTAAACGAGGAGGTTCCTTTCAGAGGAGGTAGAGTAGGAACCTTAACGCGTTAAGGTTCCTACTGGATATAGAGGAATTGTGTATAAAGAAGAGGAGAAGAACGATTTCGTAAAGATGAAGTATTTCCGCCGTAGTGTATTTCGCAAGTCCTTAAAGAGTGCGCTTCTCCGTGCGAAAGAGAGCGAGGAGAAGAGGAAGAAGCAAACCCAGAAGAAGAAGGTAGAGAGTGACGATGAGAAGGATCGTCTTGATGAAGATGAGATGGATGCGTTTGGAAATGAGGTGAGCATTGATGGAAATCATATTTATTTCAATAGTGATGTGACGAAGCAATCGATCTTTGATCTTTGCCAAGCGCTCAATAACGTTGCTCTGGATAACATTTGTACGGCGTCGCAATTCAATCTTGAACCGATTCCTATTTATCTCCATATCAATAGCAATGGTGGATCTGTATTTGCCGCTTTCACGGCGATCGACAATATTATGAATTGTAAGGTTCCTGTATATACAATTATTGAGGGTGCGTCGGCATCTGCTGCGACGATTATGAGTGTGGTAGGTGCGAAACGTTATATCCGCCCCAATTCGTATATGCTGATTCATGAACTGCGCAGTGGTTGCTGGGGTCGGATGAGTGAAATGGAGGATGAGATGGAGAATAATAAGAAGCTGATGAGGCGTATTAAGAAGATCTATAAGACACATACGACAATTCCGGTGGAGGAGATGAAGGAGATTCTGAAACATGATATGTGGTGGGATGCGGAGAAGTGCCTCGAAATGGGACTTGTGGATGAACTCTGGAAAGCATAATCATGACGACTTGCGCTGCAACTCTGTGGATCCGAAGGATCCCAACAGAGTTGACGACTTGCGCTGCAACTCTGTGGATCCGAAGGATCCCAACAGAGTTGACAATCAACAATATAAAAAGATAAATAGCTTAAAGGAAGGTGATTATAAATAAATAATATAAAAGATTGAGTTTATATTATATAAATATAAAGTAAAATATAGATAGATATTTGAGGGATTTTTGAATGAATGGTGGATTCAAAGCGTGAGAAAGGGAAGGATTTTTATAAGATTTTAGAGGTTGAACGAAATGCTTCGGAAGAGGAGATCAAGAAGGCATATAAGAAGCTGGCGATGAAGTGGCATCCGGATAAGCATCCACAAGAATCGAAAGAGGAAGCAACGCGTAAGTTTAAAGATATATCGGAAGCGTATCAAACATTGAGTGATCCATCGAAGAAGAAGATGTATGACCTTTTTGAAGGAGATATGCCTGATTATGATTTTGATGAAGATGATTTTAACTTTGAAATCCCGAAAGGGCCGCGGCCACCCATGAAAGGTTTCCGAACAAGTCATTCTCAACAACATCACACAACCTTCGATCAACAGAATCAATCTTTCTTTCAACAACATACATTCAATCCAGCCATGTTCAATATGAATAACAAAAATCATCCTTTTGGTGCCACCAACCCTTTTACCCACCCATTCTTCATGAACGCATTTAACATGAACGGAAATCCCATGCCACAAGCCGCACCTGTGCCATCGCCAAAACCATTGGAAAAGTGTGAACAAATCGCATTTGAGATTGAATTTCAGATCCGTGATCTCTATTATGGAGCAAAACGGAAGATTACCTATAAAGTCTTTGAACTATGTTCTCAATGCGATGTGCGCATGTGCGATGCGTGTAATGGGAGTGGGCGAACGATTATAACAAATCAAGTTTCACCCACGATGATTCAACGGATGGAGCGCGAATGTGCGAAGTGTAATGCTACGGGGAAGTATCGTAATGGGCAGTGTGGTCAATGTAGCAATAGTGGATCCGTAAAAGTGGAGAAGTCGGTGGTCGTTGAGATTGATCCGGGTAGTAATTATGATGATATTCAAGTATTTGAAGAGTATGGACATCATAAACTCGGATTCTTAAAGGGGGATATGACAGTGAAGATTGTGAAACCGAAAGTGAACAAATATCCAGAGTATCAAAAGATGGGAAATCATCTGATTTATACCAAAGAGATCGATATTGCTGACGCATTATGTGGATCAAAGATTTATATTACCCATTTAGATGAGAGCGATTTCTACTATTATGAAGATGAAGTCGTTCATGACAAATCATATCGCATCATCAAAAATAGAGGTTTCCCGATCAAAGGGAGCAAAACAAATGGTGATTTTATAGTACTCTATCAATTGAAATATCCAAAGAAGATTCTCAAAGATGGTGCGGCAAAGATGCTCAAAACAATATTGCCCTATGAGAAAGATACGGAATATGATGATAGTGAAGTTGAGAAGATCACTTCGATTGGGACGCTGCTTCACGGAAATCCCATGGCTGGCGGCAATGTACACATTTAATCTCTTTAAACCATTTTGAATAAATACACATTAAATCGTCTTTATTCACAATCGGATAGGTACCCACATATCCATACTCCGCAGCTTCTCCTGTTTCAGATTCTTCGCTTGCGCTCGCCTCAGACTCTTCTTCTGCTTCGCTCGCTCCTGCTTCGCTTGCCTCTTCTTCTTCTACTTCACTTGCTTCTTCTTCTGTTGGATATTCATTCACTTCAATTTCGAGTTGAATCTCTTGAGCTTCCGCTTCTGCTTCGACTTTCTCTTTTTGTTGTGATTTCATATATTCTACCATACATTGAATATGAAATACTTGATGACAATGTGGGCACTTTAATTGCGGCGCATCTTCCAAACATATTTGGCATCTATGTTCAGAATCTGGTTTGGCCATTTCAAAATCACACTTCTTCTCAGCGATTCCATATTTTACAAAGATCGTATTTAACCGATCATAATCGTCTTTATCATAAAATAGTGTTGTATAACGGATCTTTTCGCAAAAGTGTGTGGATTGAAAGTATGTTGAATCGAGTTGATAAATGGCTTTACACAAATAATCGATAAGGGTGAACATCTTCTTTTCAATCGCATGATTGATGTAATTTGAATAGTTTTGTATTTCAATTAAATGTAAATACTTCAATGTAAGAGATTCATCCTCTTTATGAATCAGAAGATTAATGCCATTTTCATCATCCACAAATGCCGGTAATTTCGCATACTTCTCCTCTTTGATCTTATCAAAAACGTCATGTAAAAACGAAACATTTACCGATTTCATCTGACATAATGTATCAAGTGAATCATCATACTGTATGAAGGCAGGATACGTCGTAAATAAATATGAAAGCGCCTTTTGATATACCGGTGATTTCGCAAAATCCCGTGTAAGAATGTCGAGGAGATCAAAGGGGACATCACCTTTCTCAATCAATTGTGATATCGTGTTATGACTATTTTGTAATATAGAAAGGATCATATCGAGGTAATCACCTTCAATCACTTCTAACATATTCATTAAATCTCCATATTGGAGACAGATCTTCTTTTCAAGAAGGAGATTGCGACATACCAATGGGTGTGCATCCATGATCTTATAAAAACGTAGTGGCGATACCTTCTTTTCACAATCGCACTTTTTGATAATCGCATCATAGATGATAGAAATCATATTTGTCGAAATGTGGGGATATACATTTGGCAAAAAGAGAGTTTCAAATAAGACTTGATAAATCTCATACTCAATATAATATTGATGAACATTGCGTGAGTACAAAAGATCGATATATTCCGATATTTTGGCGAAATGATCTTCTGAAAAGGGTAAAATCGTGATCTTAAAGAATGCGTGGAAGTGATCATACACAAATCCTTTGGGGAAAGTGTAATTTTGGGAAAAGTAAGCATATAGATTTGGCGCAACACGCTGAAAAACTGCTTTTGTCAGTACTTCATTTGGCATCTTTTTATTTTTCTACTTTTTTCTACTCTACACTTCTATTTTTTCTACTCTTCCTTTTCGCAAGGAGTCGTCAACTCTTCCTTTTCGATATAACTATGGATATATTATGAATATACTATGGATATATTATGAATATACTATGGATATATTATGGATATATTATGAATATAAAGGAATTTCGCTTAATATATAAATATAGCATTTTCTTGAATAAAATGGATCCAAATAAGATCAATTTCAACTTGAAGGATTTGATGAATAATCCGGAGGCGATGAAGAGTCTTCAAAACCTGGTTCAACAGAATTTGGTGAATGATTTAACCCCCAAAAAGAGCCTAACTCCCGAAGAAGAGAAGGAAGCAAATCGCAAGAAACTCCGTGAAGCAATTCGGCAAAAGTCTCTCCGCCGTCAACCGAAAGATGTTCAAATGAAAGAGCAAATGAAGATAATTGAAAAGAGCGGACATAATCTTGAAAATATGGATGTGAAGAGTGTGGTGAATAGTATGGTGTCTGATCCTCAACAAAAGAAGGTTCTTGCCCGTGAAATGGAGAAGTATCTCGAAAAGAACGGAAATAAATCTTAACTAAAAAAATATAAAATATAAAAAGTGATTTCTTTTTTCTTCTATTTCTGTTTTTATGAACAAGATGATCATAAAACAAAAGAATATGGAGATTTACGTTCTATTAGGCGTGGATGGTGCGGCGATTCCGAATCGCGACGTATCCCATGATCAAACCCGGCGATTTGTCGAGTATTATCGTATGAAACGCACTTACGATGCGCATATTAACAAGAAGACGCATCATGGAGATCATTATGTGATCTTTCCAATGGCTTCTTATAGCGGATTCACACAAGCGATGCTTGTGCTGGGTCGTGATGAGAAGAATAAGATATTGGATACCCATGTGTCGAATTATCGATTTTATTACTACGATAAGAATATGAAGATGTATTATGCTACCAAGAATCTCATCAAACAATTCTTCTACTATTGCCAATTTATGGAAACATGGAACGTGGATGAGAGTGCTGACTCGTTCTTTCAAAAGGAAGCGGTTTACGTAATGAATATTGTTCATGCGTATAACCTCTTTTATTATATGTTGGATCAAGAAATGATCATATCCGATCTTGAAATGGATCGCCTTATTACCGAATATTCGGTCTCTCTATTTAAGAAGTGAATTAAAATTAAATCCAAGGAAACAGAATCAAAATCGAATCCAAAGAGAACAAAAAATGATTTTTGAAATGTCTATCTATGATTTCAACCTATCTTTATAAATATACCTAAACGTAAACCATTTTATTTTATTTGAAATGATGAACTTCCTTCTTCTTCAAGACGATTTTGGCATTTCGAAGGAACAAATCCCTTTGGATCCGAAGAGTCAGCGCATTTATGCGGAGATTGTTCAATATTATCGGATGAAGCGCGATGTAAAACGCGGTATTTCTGTAAATATGGAAGTGTATAATCAATTAAAGATCAAGAAGAGTACTCATATCAATAGTTATATTGAAAAACATAATTTGATCCGGAAAGAGAAGCGCGATTTGCTTACCCGGATTTTACATAAGTTGATCATACTCCTTTGCGATTATGTCGGTTTTATGGAATCGTTAGAAGAGGACTCCTTTATGGAGTACTTCCTCGAATATGACGTCCATGTCATGATTCATCTATTCCAATATGTAGAACATGTTTATTTATATGACCCTGCATTGATGACCCTTTCCCGGAATTAGTATATTTTTTCCTCATTTTTCCATTTTTTACACTTTATAAATCAACATTACAAATAAGAAAAAAAGAATACGAAAAAGAATAAAATCGTCTTCATTGATAGAAGATCAAATCAAAATCAAAATCAAAATCAAAATCAAATGAGTGATATTCAGCAAATCGATCAAAAGTTAGGTCTCCTCACTCTCACCTTTGCCATCTTTGTGTGTATCCTCATCTTCACATCACTTGATCTCAATGGCAACGTTTCATGTAAACTCTTCATTCCCAATATTTATATGTATGTTATTTTAGCCATTCTTTTGGTTGGCATCTTCACACTTTTACGCGAAAAGTATATCACTCCATCTGATGAACGCGCCAAATTATACAACTATTCGGATCCCGAAATATATCGCTACACCATTTCCGGTTTGAATATCGGTCTTGTAGCCATTTTACTCCTTATCATCTACGGATTTGGTGGCGGATACACTCTCCAAAATCACGTGCTTAATCATATCGTATGGTTTGTGATATTGATCGGTATTTCAACCATCTTTTATCCTCTCTTCAAACTCCGCATTTCGCATGAGTATATGAATCGCGCAGCCATTTATGTCATCTCCCTATTTTTGGTCATGAGTGCTGTGGTCTATGCGTTTTCCATGAAAGGGTATAATCCAGCTTCATACAATTGGATGGGGGCTGGTTTGTTGGGAGGTTTGGTTGCGATTATAGTGGGAAGTCTTCTTCTCTTCTTTTTGGGAAGTTTCGGATGGATACCTTTTATTCAATATATTTCCATCTTTCAAATCATTCTATATATATCGATCATCCTCTTTGCACTCTATATTTCATATGATACCGCATATATTCTTCAACGCGTAAAAACATGTAATACCAAGAGCAGGATTTATTATCCAAACTATCCGATGGAGAGTTTCATGATCTTCATCGATCTTTATAATATTTTTGCCGATCTTCTCCACCTCGAAGCTATACGGCAATTCTTTTAATTGATATAGAGAACTTACAAGAAATATATAAATATGCCAGTTTTATCTTTTCATTTGACTTAATATATCATTTTTCATATGATATATTTTATAAAACACATACGTGGATTTCGAAAAGTATATTTTATACTTTTTCAAACACATACGTGGTATATATTTTCGATACATTAAATTCGTACTCATCTAAATGGAATTCTGCATGATTCTGTTCAGAAAAGGGAACAAATTCGAGAAGTTTAAATCCGTGCTCTTCGAAAATGCGCATCATATCGCTCTTTAATACAAGATACTCTTGAACCACATTATTCAATCCTTGGGCACCACGGAAGTAAATCTTTACCGATTTCAAATCCAAATAAGGTGTTGATTTAGAATTCGATTTAGATTTTGATTTAGATTGATTCGAGAAATCTTTTTCGGCATAAAAGGCGATTTCCCCATCTTTCAATACTTCATATTTCGGAGACTTCTTAAAAACATCCATTAAGAAATCACCATTGATACAATGAATGATCACTTTTGTTCCACTTTGAGAAACCGCACATATATTCTCCATTAATGTGCGCATTTGATAAATCATATAATGGAATGTGAATTCAAACGTGATCACTTGTGCCTTTGTTTCCTCTTCAATCATTTTCATCAAATATTTTTTGGAAAAGTCGTTCAAACCACCACTTCCATCTTTCCATGAATTCTCACCCACTGCGCGCAAAAAGGACACATGGCGACGCCCATAAAAATCACGCTTTAACATATTCATACCTACACGGAAGAGCTCTTCGGAAGGCTCCATCGCAATCACACGCTGGACACGAGCTGCGTTCCAGAAGCGCATGCTTTTTAATTGGGATGAGCCAACATCGATGAGAAGGGGAGCATTCGAAGCGTACTTTTGGATATAACGGGATTTTATATTTTTGTGATAATCACGTAAATGGAAGAAGAGACCTTCCGCATTTACCTTTTTCAAATATTGATTATACGGATTGAGCTCACACATCTTCACATTTGAAACGCGATTTTTGATCGTATTCTCTTTACTCAATTGCGAAATCATCGATTTATAATCACGATACGAAACCTTCTTATTTACACATGGGATCTCTTTTGATACATCTTTTAATAAACGTTTATATAATTCAATTAATTCATCCATTTTATATGTTTTATTTTCACTCTTATTTTTGCTCTTCATTTCACTTTTACTTTTGATTTCACTTTTACTTTTGCTTTCACTCTTACTTTTACTTTTGATTTTGCTTTCACTCTTATTTTTGAGAGTTGCCATCTTTCACTTTTATACTATAATAAGATCTGATAAAAATATGGCATTATGATCTTTTCAAGATCAAATAATTGGCCAATATGATACATAAAGTTCCGATCACTTTATAAATAGTTAATTGTTCATTATTAAACATAATTCCATATACATAAGCCATAATAATACCCACATAAGATAATATTGCATAGATTTGTGAATCCAAACGATAGTTGGCATAAAAGCGCAAATAATAACCGAGCGCACCTAAAATACCATTCAAACCAAGCGCGATCAAAATGCGATTTTTGGAATCGCCACCATCTTCATTTTCAAACGATTCCGTTTGTTCTTCACTTTTACTCTTGATAAAAAAGTGATATATCATATAAAGACTCATAATCACCGCGCCCAAAAAGTACGATATGAAGAGGTGATTCCAATGATTTTCTGTTTTCACACGTTTCACAAGGAAGTAAATGAGTGCTTCCGTAAAAGCCGCCATTAAAATCATCAATGTTCCAAACCAAAAGGTTTGATGGAATGGCATGTTCTCTTTCTCTTTCTCTTCTTCGGTGGAAGGTGGGTTTTGATGGCTACTCTTCCAATTATCATAAATAAAGATGAAGAATCCAAAGAGTGCCAATAGATACACAGGGTTCCATGGCGCGCGACTCATCAATAATATCATAAATGGATATGTGTTAAAGATGGCAAAGGATACACCCGAATCGAGATATTTGAAACCCATATACGAGAAGTAAATGTGTGTTAAATTCACAAGTGCCAAGAGGATCGCATGATAAGAGGTGAGTGATTGTAATATAAATGTTTTATTTATAAAGAGTGCAGAAATGGCAACATAAGCGATTAAACGCGCCCATAATTGAATCGGAATCGTTAATCCGATCTTCTTCACAAAAACGGGATATAAACTGAGCAATGACTCTGCCAAAACCTTCGCAATCACCGCATAAGATGAAATCATTTTTTATTATGGATAATTGATATAAAAATATAGAAGATACTATCTTATATATATATTTTTGATAAATGAAAGAAAATATAACTTATAATTATAATTATGAAATAGATATAAAATCATGTGATTGAATCCCCAATTTTTCGAAAAGGTCGATCAACATCGACACATCAAAATCAGCACGATGTGCTCCTTTCAATAAATGCGTTCGTTCCGGAAAGTAATGCGCATATAATTGTCCCAATGGCTTCTCTTGATTCACCCACAATCGCAACAAATATCGACTATCTACACATGAACACGCGTCATCCTGGATCATATCCAAATCCATCAATATTTTATGATCAAATGCTTTTCCATTGTGTGCGACAAATACCGGATTTTCACAATATCGAAATATATTCTCAAACTCCGCTTTCATATCACTCAATTCACTACCTTCCGTATATACCATCTCCTTTGTAATCCCAGTTAATTGCGTAATCTCAAAGGGTATAAAAGGCATATGAATGGGTTTGACAAGTCCGGTGCTCCATATGGAGCGCGTACTATACTCCACGACATGTCGCTCAATGATGTCGATTTTCTGATTGGTATAAAGTAGTCCTGTTGTTTCCAAATCATAGATGAAGACCATATTTCGCAGCTTTTGTGTCATCGCTTTACAAAAGACTTGAAGTAGCATCATTTTTTGAATCTTTGTGCGGTCAATATGGATGATGACCCGCTCTCCCTTCAAAAGGTTCCATAATTCAAGTGAAATGGATGAACGCATGGAAGGATCATAAATCATATAGTAGATCAAAAGTTGATCATAATATTGTTCCATTGACGCATTTGAGAATTTGAGATCGACGATGGCGCGATGATTGATCATATCAAATTCACCCACCAACGGCAAATGCGGATGAATGCGCTTTTCATGAAAGCGATATCGATTGCTATGATTTGAACTTGAACTTGAATTTAAATTTAAATATACATCTGGATTTTGGGCAAATTGGGAAATATGTTTTATATGAGGCATTAATTGGTCGACATATTTGACAAAATCGCACTTCCACAAGTAGGCACTTTCATGTTCTCGCTGATATTGAAAGATTGCCATTTCAAAGATGGATACATAGAGAAAATGGGTTTGAGCATGCTCTTCAAAGGGTACATTGTATAAATAATCTTTGATGAGCGCGATCTTCTCGAAAAGGCGGTCTCGCGGATAAGAGATCACATGATTCGTCGGCTGCAAATAGAACTCTTTGTGATAATTATTCTCTAAGATCATACATAAATAAGCATATAAGTCCATTTCCGATGGAGTGAGAATATTTTTATATGTATGAATCAAACTCAATGTAATACACTCTTTTGTAATTTGAGGCAATCGCATTCGAAGTATTCCATATGCCCGATTATGTTGTTTCGGGATCTCAATCGTATTATTCATGATCTTCTCCACAGATACCACAAAATCCGGTAAAATACGCTGCGGGTAATGATAATAAAAGTTAAAAATATGTTCCATAAAGATGCCATATATTTTGTAAAAATCCATATTTTCCACATCATATGTTTTGGGTAAATGCTCTGCTCCACTCCATAATGGAAGTGTAGTATTTGTGCGTTCGCCAAATGCTTGAAAAAAATAGTGATAAAGATGATCATTCATATACTTCTTATTTCGCAAAAGTTCAAGTACACCATACATGAGTGGCCGAATCTCCTCCTTAAACTCCACTTTCGGAATCAATTTTGGGAATTTCCGTTCATAGATGATGTCATGAAGGCTCACTTGTTTCAGATCATACCACGCATACTTCCGCTCATCCACAAAGATGTATAAATAATCGGCGGCTCGACTCAGTCCCACATACCACAAATATTTGAAACGATTATAATCCTCCTCCGTCGGCGCGATCCCAAATGTGTTCAAATGGAAATTGAGCAAAAATACCGCCTTAAACTCCAATCCTTTCGAACCATGTATGGTGAAGAGGTTCACATGACCGGTTTTGTACTCGATGTCGCGGTCATCTGTCGATCCGTCGGAATCACCATCTTCATAATGTTTCACATATGGGATATGTTCATTTGAAAGGAAGTTTGTAAAAAGGGAGAGGCCGATGTTGGTATAATAATCCGCATTTGGTTTGCTCTTCTTTACGGGGCCGATGATCGCCATCTCCTCATAAGATATATGATGCTTCTCATGTAAATCGCGGATCTTTTGGATGATATATGAAATAATATTTGGAATCGAATCGACGATCACATGTGGTTTTAATGGCATATACCCATGATTTAGCACTCTTGCGGAGATCATCTTGGGGGTGAGATTATCCCATGGCCGGATGGAGTTGACAAGATTGACAATTTGAGGAGTGGAGCGGTAATTTTTGATCAAATAGTACTTCTGCCCGGGATGTTCGAGTAAATATCGATCACTCCCATTTTGAAATTGATAGATATTCTGATTGGGATCACCGATCATAATGACGGGGATTTTATAGAAATCGGATATCTTCATGATCAGCTTATATTGTATGTCCGAAATATCCTGGGCTTCATCGACAAAGATGATACGACATGATGAAAGATGTTCATATGATCGGAGCATATCATGATAGGCGGCGTTATCAAAAAGGTGAGTGGCGCATAAGATGACGGAATTTTTGGAAGATGAGCGTTTTTTATGAATGTGATAAAGGAGCTTCCCAGAAAGACTGTGGATCGTTTGGATGGAGGAAGCGTTGAAGATGCGAGGGTGGTGAGCTCGTCCTTTGAGGATGAAATCGGAACATGCTCGTTTACTAAATGTGAAGAGTTTGTAATCACTTGTTTTTGTAAAATCGGAATTTAGAAAGTGATAGATGATCTTTGATATGATGGAACGGGTCTTTCCACCACCTGGGATGCCATTCAAAGAGGAGGATTCGATGGGAGAGTATATGAATTTCAACTGCTCGTCATTATGGTGAAATTCTTCAAAATATTTTTTGATACATGATAATGAGAACTTCTTGCGTTCTACATTTGGATTTGGATTTGGATCTGGATCCATCTTTATGTATAATACTCTTTTTTATAAATCTTTCCTCTATATCCTCTTTTGTAAAAGAGAAATATAAAGAGAATTTGAAGAATCATCTTTTACGGGTTTTTCGGGACTTTCGGCAAAATCGGGATTTTCGGGACTTTACGAAAACAATCGTTTTTGATTTTGAAAGTTGCTAAATATTTATGAGTCCAAGTATTTGGCTGAGAATTTTTTATAGCGCACGTTTTAAAAAACGAAAATCGGGAATTTCGTAAAGTCCCGAAAAAACCGAAAATAGCGAAAGAGCCGAAAGTCCCGAAAATGCAGTATTTGCCGATATGATATCGTTTATATTGTTTTTTATAATAGTTTTATATTTATATACCATTATATGGTGTAATTATTAAATAATATAAATTAACCTAAATTTATTTTAAAAAATATTTCATAATTCTATTTTAAGGAATATAAAGGAAAATAATATATTATTATTTATTACATAATAATATATTTATAAAATGAATTTTACAAAAAATAATTCATGTTATATATGCCATCGTTGTTTATATACTGCTTTTTTAAAGAGTGATATGGAAAAACATTGCAATAAAGGAACAATTTGTGATGTAAAATATAATTGTTTATTGCTGCCCAAAGATTCTAAAAACTTATCAGTAAATAAGAGATATTATTTTGTTGATAAAAAAGATGATATTCCAATGTCAAGCTGTGATAAATTTTATTTAATTAAACTAATTACTCAATATCATGATCTTTTGAATGTAATTTCTAATTCATTTGAATCATATAATCAATTGGAAATTACAAATGAAGAGACAAAAAAAGAAGAGATTGAATCAAATAAAGTGGAAAGTAGAGAAGAGAATGGATATTCAATGTTTAAAAATAAATATAAGGAGTTTGAAGTTTATATTGATCATGTACGATATTTTAAATGTAATGAATGTGAAACACTATATAAACGGAAAGAAGATTTAATTAAACACTTTCTGAATAAGTCAATATGTAATAATAAAAAAATATTAAATCAAGCTATTGAAAATAAAAAACAAAAATTAAATCAAATACAAAATAATACAATTATAAGTAATGTTCAAAATAATAATATCCAAAATAATATACAGAATACCAATCCTAAAACATATACATATAAACTTACTGATTTTATAGAAGAGAATTATAAACATGATCATATACCGGATGATATTATAAAAAATAAAGACTTCTTTTTGTATAAAAACTTTTTCAATTTATTATTAGAAAATGACGCAAATAAAAATATATACTTTGACAATAAATCAGCTTTTTTATATTCAGATGATGGATTAAAACAAGTTCCAACAGATAAAGCTGGATATGTCATTTTAGAAAAAATCGATAAAGCATTAAGGTCATTTTTATATTCAAACGATAAAATAAATGAAGATGAAAATAAAAAAATAGAACGATATTACAGCGTAATATTAAAAAAGTATAAATTTGATACGATATACAGACCATATGATTTTGAAAGACATGTATTTTTTACCTGTGCTACAAACAATTTGCGAACGCGTGATAAATGTTTATCTGATATAAATCAAGTATTATCAAAACACAAAGAGAAAACAAAACTGGTGTTTAGAGAAAGAGAATATGACCGTTATGAGATTGATTCAAGTTATAAAATTGCGATTGAAGATTTTGAATCAGATCGTAATAGATATAAAGCTTTTATTGACAAAGAAAGACATTAATTCTTAATAATCTTCCCATATTACATATCTTATTTTTTATAAATCATTTTTTTATAAAAACGAACGACTCTATATCAAACATCTTATTTTATCCGAAAAACCGTTTTTCGATGATCTTAAATCCTTTTAACTTCTTTTTATTCTTCTTCTCAAATGACGTGTAATAAAAGGAATGTCCATCTTCATAATCATTCACTTTATAATTTTCGGGGAAATATTTTCGTGATCCGCAATTGAGATCTACCATTGAATAAAAGTAATTCTCTCCCAATAGCACGGGATAGGGAACATCACTATTTCCGATTTGCGAAAAGTACTTCACAAATCGATCACCATTCTCCAATTCAAATTGGAAGATTAAACCGGTGATACATATATATTTATTCTTTCCCATATCTAATAAAATCGAATTACCAACACCTTTCGATTTCATCGACTTATCACTTCCTATGATAACCGCTTTTGCTTTTATCTTTTTAATCAACACATTATAAGGAGCTTTCTCCTGCGCATCATACTTTTCACGTTCATAAATAGATACTACTTCATACTTTTCACGTTTATAAATAGATACATCTTTACCATTTACGACAACAAGAAAAGGGCGGCCTCCGTTATCATGTATATAATAATGCTTTCCAGGCACTTTTTGAGAAACTTTGACCCAACGTTTGATCTTCTTCGCAGTTTCGGAAATGATCCACATATTGCCATCTTTCCCCTTCATCGTCTTCCCCACCTTTTCCGCATGGGCACAATATCCCAATCCTTTGGGGGAGGGTTCATCCCCTTTATATGTGGAAGATGGGTCATTTTTACAAGGTGGCATTTTATCTTTCTATCTTTCTATTTATATTGAATATTTCTTTTTTTACACATTGGATATAAAAGATAAATAGATATAAAAGAAAAGAATACGTAAAGAAAGAGAAAGAGAAAGATGTTGAGTAAATCATTATTACATTATGCGAAACGTGGTATTGCGAAACGCACATACTACTCCATTCCGCCGAATAACGAACCGGATTATATGATGTATGGATTATATGCGCTCGGATTTATCTACTTGTATGATAAGTATCATAAAAAATGAAGGATATCGAGTTAAATGGGGATTATATTGTATGTTATGGATTATAAAAACCGCGTATTCAACCATGTCCGATGCTACTGTGTACCCTTATGTTGCTCATCGTCTGTTAGACCTGATCAACGAGTCAACGATGTCAGCTGACATGAAGAAATTCGCGTTGGCTATTCGCGATATGTTGATGCGCGGTGAGTTCGTTTGTGTCTTGTACGACTTTGAGTCGCGATACGTTAACGACATATATGTCGAGAATGACCGAATTTGCCTGGGATTTTACGAAGGTGGTGAGTTGTTTATTGATGATAAGAATCTACCTATGATGACGTATAACCAGTCAACCGATCAGCTCTTCTTCTACATGGAGGATGGCGAAAATGAAGCGGAGTACACTCCCACACCAGTGTACGTCAACGTATACTCATTCGATAGTATCTATGTGCGCAAGCTGCTCACCCCGGTGTATGCTGCAAACATCATCTTGGAGAGCAATTTTGTTTCCAACTACACGAAGCGGACGTTTATGTGCCATATGGTATGCCACGTTCGTCCTGGCTACTCGTCGATCTTATATAAGATTGCGGAGATCATCCATAGTGGGCTTCGGCTTAACTGGTGCTTTTCGCATCTTTCGATCACCGTAGACGGCAGAGTCCAGATTCACCATCCGTGTGGGGCTCCTCCCATTACGATCAGTGAGAGCGGCTATTGCTTTCAAGAAGTATCCGGCACGAATACCCACTATACGTGGATGATTTCAGAGGAGTATTGCGAGATAACTCGTGCTAATTTATTTGCGGATCTGATGGAAGAGGTGAAATCCTTGCCGCTCATCATGAGCGCATAAAAGTGCGTCTTGTGTACCATTATACCCCAAAAAGAAAGAAAAGTATCTATTATATTTGTTGTGTGTGTTGTGTGTGTGTGATTTTTTACCCATATACCCCCAAAAAGAAATAAAAAGTATCTATTGTGTGTTGTGCGTGTGATTTTTTACTCCATATACCCCAAAAAGAAATAAAAAGTATCTATTGTGTGTTGTGTGCGTGTGATTTTTTACTCCATATACCCCAAAAAGAAATAAAAAGTATATTTTGTATGTTATATGTTATATGTTATATGTTATGTGCGTTATAAATAAAATGAAATGATAAACGTAAATGATTTCATAAGTTATATAAAAAATGACGAATAAAAATGAGTATATCGTGGTTTTTGTATGTTATGAATTATAAAAATCTCAAACCATGCTAAATCCTGACCTTATTGATCGTCGTACCGCCAGCACCGCTTATGCGTTCATGGCTGCGTTGAGGAAGATCAACGTTTCAGACCGCATGAATTCGTTTTTAGTATATATTCACGAAATGTTGATGTGTGGTTCTCTTGTTTATTTTAACTTAGAATTTAGCAGATACTACGATGTGTCTGGATATATTCAGAACATTTACGTGAATACGAGTACATGTGATATCATCATCTATTTTGACAATGGTGATTCGTTCACATTGCTTGAAGAACATATATCGAAAATGGTTCATACACGTGAGTGTGATGAATTTGAGATCGGTGATGATTACACACAACCTTCTTGGTTCCTCGAAGAGGAACAGAAGGTAGCAGGAAGTCGACAACTTTACGTGAATGTCTTCTCCATCGATCCCATCACTCATCGCAAACCCCTTAAGTTGGAAGATGCGATGAACATTCTTTCTGTATGTAATTTTATTCCCAATCGAGTGGTGGCCGAATTTGCGAGCTTAACGGCTCGTCTTTACGAGACGAGTCCGATTTCTAAGATGTTGAAGTACATTTCGCGGATTTACCGCAGTGGATGCCCACTCAACGATCATTTTTCGCACATTACAGTTGGTATGGGTGGAATATATATCCACTTCAATTGTAATAGACCGCCTATCTATATTTCGGGTGAATACGAAGAAGTATATGATGAAATGACGGATGAGACTCACCATTATTCATTGTTCATCGCAAGTGAGTATGAAGAGTATGAATACGCGAAAACCGAAAAGCGATTTGCGGATTTGATGTACGAGTTGAAGGATATCTACTTTGTCCCCTCTTACTCCATGTGAGTTGACGACTTTTCAAGCGAACCTATCACACGTGATGCTGGTCGAAGACCAGCTAAGGAGGACGACTTGCGCTGCAACTCTGTGGATCCGAAGGATCCCAACAGAGTTGACGACTTCCTGCTGACCTCCGGACAGCCAAGCGAGTAGAGAACGCATTTTTACCCCTATACCCCCCAAAAAGAAATAAAAAGTATATTATATCTATTGTACCATTATACCTCAAAAAAAGAGAAAAGTATATGTTATATGTTATATGTTATGTGCGTTATAAATAAAAAATGACAGATGTAAATGAAAAAGATACTCTTTGTATCAAATGTACTATATCTTCAAACATGACGACTTACGCTGCTTCTCAACGGACTCTTCAAGTCCCAGTTGAGATGAACCCACTCATTCTCTTATTCGTGGATGCTGTGCTCTCCTATTTAAGGGATGGTAAGATTGTTTATCTCGACTTTACGTTCGGTGAACATGATTACTATCGCGGATGTGTGTGCGACATACGTGTTGTGGAGGCTGGACAAATTCAGCTCATCCTCGACAATGATGATGTGTACACCGTAAACGAGGAGCATGTGCCTCTGATGCGACACACTCTGTGTGGCTGCTCATTCGAGGATCGTGAACCCATTGATGTCATGATGTACTCGATCAATACCGATGCAAATCGTGTCGATTTTGATCTGCGTTGTGTGGCGAATTTTATTTTCAAGTGCGATTTTTATCCGAATGAAATGAAGGCTGATTTTATGAATCAGCTTGCGCGATCACTCCGGAAACGGACGAACTCTCTTCTTAGGGAGAACGTACGTCTTAAGGAGAGTGTCGCCGTAATGTTGGATCAGATTGCGACGATTTACAGAAGTGGGGATCAATTTAACCCGGGCTTTTTATACATATCGTTGAACGGATCAAATCAAATCGAGATCCACCTTCGCGATGATTACATCATTCCTATCGATTGGATGGGCTATGGATTCGTCCAAGAGATGTTCCGCGATCTTCACTATACGGAGATGATCGCTGTGCCCACGCAAGCTTAGAGAAAAAGTGTGCGTGCGCGCGTGTTGACGACTTGCGCTGCTACTCTGCGCTTGATCATTCGGAACGAATGATCGAGCCAGCAGAGTTGTATGTTGTGTGTGATTTATACCTATATACCCCAAAAAGAGAAAAAGTATGATTATTATATGTTATATGTTATATGTTATATGTTATATGTTATATGTTATATGTTATATGTTATATGTTATATGTTATATGTTATATGTTATATGTTATATGTTATATGTTATATGTT
>JACCEC011071221.1_pt1 | contig 20720 bp, 17 predicted proteins | sample 7450121 | NCBI WGS metagenome assembly JACCEC01 (sample SAMN15323455, study PRJNA562643) | freshwater metagenome | isolation source: river surface water | place: USA:Blue River Watershed | collected 2017-08-18 | reverse complement strand
GGGTTAATTCAATATCTCCGCGTTGGGTAATTGATCTGCGATCACAACCAATTCCAACCTCCATTAAAGCGTTGGTTGGTGCAATTTCAGCTGATAACCATCGCACTCGATCAAACTCAGTTGCGTGGTGGACAAACTCCTCCCATTTTTCAACTACTAAATTACTCAATCCTGGAATCAAGGTTTCAGCGCTAAGGCGAAGGCGCACTCCTAGCTCCTTTTTAATCCAATGTAGAAAATCCAACTCATCTTTTGTTGTACCACTATCTATTCTGACCAAAATTCCTTTTTGATAGTGGCGATAACGCTGTGAATTTTGTTCAACCAATAACCCGCTGCGATCAATTGCCTTACTTCCAGTATTTTTAAACCATCTAACCGCTTGTTCTTTCATTGGTAAAAAGTGTTGCAAGCGGTTCCAATTGCGTAATGTTGCAACATAATTTAAGCCACCCGCCTTTGCAGTAGCACCAACACTGCTGCGCTTCCAGCCGCCAAATGGCTGGCGATTGACTATTGCACCCGTGACTCCCCGATTTACATAGAGATTTCCTGCCTGCACCTGATCAATCCATTGCTCACACTCTTGTGCATCTAAAGATTGAATACCGGCGGTTAACCCGTATGGAGTTTGATTTTGCCATTTAATTGCAGTGCTTAGATCTGGCGCACACATAATTGCTAACACAGGTCCGAACCACTCATTTAAATGAGACCACGAGTTTGGTTTAACTCCGATTTTTACACCTGGTGACCACATATAACCTGACTGATCTAATTGTTTAGGCTTAATCCACCACTCTTCACCCTCATCTAATTGAGTTAAGGCGCGTAATAGCGATGCCTCTGGTGGTCTAATTACCGGACCAACCGTTGTTGCGTAATCATAACCAGCGCCAACATTTAATGATTCAACTGCATCTATTAACTGCTTCTTAAATGCCGGATTATTGAAAACACTTTTTTCTACTATTCCTAAGGAGGCAGCTGAACATTTTTGTCCGGCATGTCCAAAGGCGGATTGAACTAAATCTTTGACTGCTACATCAATGTCACAACAAGCAGTTAAGACCATCGCATTTTTACCACTTGTTTCTGCAAGCAGATTTAACTCATCTTTCCAACTAGAGAACAACTCTGCTGTTGAGTATGCACCAGTGAGAATAACTGCTCGAACATCTTCGTGAATTACTAATAACTGACCAACTTCATCATCTCGGGTTGAAACAAATTGAAGTACATCTTTCGGCACTCCTGCTGCCCACAACTGATTTACTAAATGCCAGGATGTAGCGACAGTCTCTGGTGCTGATTTAAAAATGACTGTATTTCCAGCTGCAAGCGCTGCGCAAATTCCGCCACATGGAATGGCATACGGGAAATTCCAAGGTGGAACAACAACAGTCACGCCAGTTGGCGTTGAATCCTTTTCTAGTTCAGAATCAATGGCAGATTTGGCATAAAACATAGCAAAATCAATGGCCTCCGAAACCTCTGGATCTGCTTCAGCGACGGTTTTGCCTGCATCTCTGCTCATAATCGCGATGGTTTCCTCTTGATCGGCAAATGCAATTTTGGCGAAGTTATTTAGAATTTTGGCACGCTCTTTTGAACCTAGTGATTCCCATTTTGATCCTGCAGCCACTGAGCTTTTAACCGCATTATTTACATCTGATTTCTGTGCAACCTTGTATTTGTACCAAACCGCACCATTATTATTTGGATCTAATCCATCGACTGAGTCTCGATCATAAATTTCATTACCATCTATAACTAAGGGTATTTCTAATGAATTGCTCTTAACTACAGATGAAATCTCTTTAGTTAGAGCCCGGTAAGTTTCATCCATTGTTGAATCGGCATTTGCAGCATTTGTGAAGTTATCCGAGATAGAAAGTTTCACCGCATGATGGCGCAAGCTTTGAGTAGACAGCTTATGGCGTTCTTCGATTGATTTTTTAAACCGCTCCGCCTGTTCAGTAAATTTAGCTGGATTTGAGCCCATCTCAAATGAGGACCTTAAATAATTCTCCGGTGCAGTATTTTCATCCAGTCTTCGAACAAGATATGCAACAGCTGAGGCAAAATCATCTGATCTAGTCACTGGCGCATACAAAAGAATTCTTAATGATCTCTTGGCCACCGCCAGTGCCTCAGGATTGGCCATTCCTTCCAACATCTCAATATCTAATTGATCTAAAACTCCCCGTGTACGAGCAACCTCTAAGGCAAAACTAATATGAAATAAATTATGACTTGCTACGCCGATACGAAGTGCATGGGCATGATCTTTTCGTAGCGCCACATCAATTAAGCGACTGTAACTAGCATCAACATCAGATTTTGTTTGATACGGAGCAGGCGTCCAACCATGAAGCTCTGCCTCGGCCTTTTCCATCGCCAAATTTGCACCCTTTACTAACCGAATCTTGATTACGCCATTTGATTTTGCATGACGTTCTTTGGCCCACTCAACCAGCTCTGCAAAAACTCCATGTGACTCTGGTAGGTAAGCTTGTAAAACTATTCCAGCATATAAATTTCCAAATTCCGGTGTGCTTAAAACCTCTTTAAATGCATCAACAGTTAACCGTAAATCTCTGAACTCTTCCATATCAAGATTCACAAAGGTGCCGGTGCTCTGAGAGGTTCGGTAAATCTCAATTAACTTTTCTTTAACTCGAGCCGCAGTTCCTGCTCTATCAAGTGCAATAATTTGCGCCACTACAGATGATAATTTAACTGAAACATAATCTACTTCTGGGCGATGCATCATCTCCAGAACGCGTTCAAATCTTTCATCAGCCTCGCGTTTACCAAGAACCGCCTCACCTAAAACGTTGATGTTTAATCTAATGGCGGATTTGGATCGACGCTTAATCTGTTTAGCAAGTTTTCGTTTCTCGGCAGGAATAATTATGCCTTTAGACAATCTCTTGACCTGAGTATCAACAGCAAACAAAACTGGTTTAGGCAGTAAGTTGCCAATTAAGCCAATACTCTTTAAGCCGACTGCATTTATCAAACCGAAACCAGATATCGAGGCTTTTGATGCGGCCCCAGAAAGTAATTTTGCTGCATGTTTAGCAGATTTAATCCGCATAACCTCATCAGTCAAAGTAACAGTTACCGCAATGGCATCAGGATCTTTAAATAATCTAGTAAATCTTTTGCGATTAGCCTTATCGTAAAGTTTTTGATTAGGTTTAGCTTCAGATATCAATTTCTCTGCATTATCAACTGCAGATTTCGCCAAATTATCAATGGTTGGATCGGTCGCAATCGGATTAAGCATTCTCAACTAACCTCTTCAAATTAACTAAACTCTTTCCCATCGCTTTTGGTACCCAGTTCCATGGTTTACGTTTCTTAATCCACCATATTCCACGAGCATGAGTTGCATCCCATGACTCTATAACCTCAGTAGTATTTTTATCTAGAGCATTAAATTCATATCGCCAAACATTGTGAAGAATATGTTGCCAAGCGATGCTTTTACCCTCTTGAAAATCAATAACTTGATTCTTTATTGTGTAAGGAAGGCCCTGCTTCATTCTCATGCCAAACTTAGCCCCCAAATATAATTTCTCAGGCCCAGTTAACCTGCCCTTTACCATTCCAGAACCATCAAATTTGGAATGATTTTCAGGCTTAGCTACAAAATCAAATATCTCTACTGCTGGTTTATTAATTATTAATTTGGCTTTATAAAGGTATGCGACACCGGTATCAACAATCTCAGCACGCACGGATGAGGACATAATTAATGTACTGAGGTGCCCGGGCGTTCATACTCCAAAACAAAACCAATTACAGATATTAAAAGCACGCCAACTGCAATGAGTGTTAACCACCAGCCAATTATTAATCCAGTTCCAACTGCACACATGGAAAGTGCAACTGGTAGCGGCCACCAAGAATGAGGTGAGAAAAATCCGATCTCGCCAGCACGATCTGCGATCTCACCATCTAAATTATCTTCCGGAAGTGTGCCGCCAGATCTACGATCGGTGAACCACAAGTAGAAACCAATGATTAAGGCCAATCCGCCGCTTAGGCTGATAGCTGTTATTCCGACCGCTTCTCCACCGACCTGCCAATAAATTACTGTCATCAAAAAGTAAAAAAGTGCTAAACCAACAAATAATTTCCAACCGGCTTTCATTAGTGACCGCTCTTATCTGCCATGTGTGGGTAGTGCAGATCAAATGCTGGTCGTTCACTGCGAATACGAGGCATTGAAGTGAAGTTATGGCGTGGTGGTGGGCATGATGTAGCCCATTCCAAGGAGGCGCCATATCCCCAAGGATCATCAACGGTAACCTTTGGTGAATTCTTTGATTGCCATATTGCGATAAAGAATGGAATCATAGATAGAGCAAGTAATCCGGAGCCGACAGTTGAGATCATATTCATTCCGGTAAAGCCATCGGAAGCTAAGTAATCAGCGTAACGACGTGGGAAACCCTTAATGCCCAACCAGTGTTGAATTAAGAATGTTGTGTGGAATCCAAAGAACAGTGTCCAGAAATGAATCTTTCCTAATCTTTCATTGAGCATGCGACCTGTGAACTTTGGCCACCAGAAATAAAATCCGGCAAACATGGCAAAGACCACGGTACCAAAGAGCACATAATGGAAATGTGCAACCACAAAGTAGGAAGCAGATACTGCAAAATCAAGTGGCGGGCTAGCCAAAATAATTCCAGTTAGGCCACCAAATAAAAATGTAATTAAGAAACCTAGAACAAAGAGCATCGGCGTATCAAATGAGATCGAACCACGCCACATAGTGCCGATCCAGTTAACAAATTTAACGCCAGTAGGTACGCCAATTAAAAATGTCATAAATGAGAAGAACGGCAACAAGACCTGGCCACTAGCAAACATATGGTGAGCCCATACCGATACGGAAAGCGCAGAAATCGCAATTGTTGCGGCAATCAAACCTTTGTAACCAAAGATAGGTTTACGGCTAAACACCGGCAGGATCTCAGTAGCAATTCCAAAGAATGGAAGTGCCAAGATATAAACCTCAGGATGACCAAAGAACCAAAATAGATGTTGCCACAACATGGCACCACCATTTGCTGGGTCAAAGATATGTGAACCAAAAAGTCGATCAGACTCTAATGCAAGAAAAGCTGCAGCCAATGGCGGGAATGCTAGTAAAACTAGGATTGAAGTCAGGAGTACATTCCAAGAAAAGATCGACATTCTAAACATAGTCATTCCGGGAGCACGCATTGTAAAAATAGTTGTTATGAAATTAACTCCACCAAGGATTGTTCCAACACCACCGATAGCTAGTCCTACCAACCACAAATCTGCACCAATTCCAGGTGAGTATTGAGCATTAGATAGCGGTGCATATGCGGTCCAACCAAATGAAGCTGCACCTCCTGGCGTTAAAAAGCCAACAAAGGTCATGGTTCCACCAAAGAGGTACAACCAATAAGAAAGCATATTTAATCTCGGAAAGGCCACATCTGCTGCACCAATTTGCAGCGGCATTATTACGTTAGCAAATCCCACAAACAATGGCGTTGCAAACATCAGCAACATAATGGTTCCATGCATGGTGAAAATCTGGTTGTACTGCTCATTGCTCAAAAATTGCATACCAGGGCGAGTTAACTCAGCTCGTAACGCCAGTGCCAGTAAACCACCAATTAAAAACCAAACAAATGAGGTTATTAAATACAAGTAACCAATAGTTTTATGATCGGTTGATGTTATGAACTTAACAAATAACTTTCCCTTACTAGTTGGTAGAGGGGTTGGTGCAGTTACCGTTGGTCTTTGCGCGTAGGTGGTCATGCAGGTGCCGCCTCTTCTTCAACTTGGGTGATTGGCTTTAAGGAGTTTATGTAATTTTCATATTCAGCCGGAGTAACTACCTTTACCGTAAACAACATCTGTGCATGGTTTCGCCCACATAAAATGTTGCAACGGCCTGGATATGTACCCAATTTGTTTGCGGTGAACTCAAGTTGATTCTCTACCCCAGGTAAGTTTTGTATTTGAATCATAAAAGCGGGTATCCAAAAACCGTGTACAACATCATTGGCATTAATTGTGAATTTAACCTTTTCGCCTTGCGGCAAATAAAGAGTCGGCGGCTGTGCAGGTGTTCCAGTAACTGTTGCCTCTGGAATATCTCCAGCATCCTTATACACAAATTGCCAAGACCACTGGATTCCCACAACCTCAATTTGATGGGAAACCTGTGAATCAGGAGAAACTTTGGTAATTTTTTCTTGCTTCACCGCTGTAAAATAAAAGAGCACGGCGACAATTAAGAATGGAATTATTGTGAAGGTGATTTCAATTTTATTGTTGTGAGCTGTTTGCTTAGGAAAAGCATCATCTTTTTTGCGATGAAAAACTACTGGCCACAGAATTAAAACTAAAGTAATAAGTCCAACAACGGCGGCAGCGATCCAAGCTCCTTGCCATAATGAGAGTGACTCGTCATTGACACTACTTACCCCAGCTTCAAAACCTAAGCCAGGTATATCTTCACTTGCGCAACCAGTCAGCAGGATGGTGGGAACTACGCCTAGTAGTGCTCTTTTTATGTGGCGAGAACGCATGGGGTAAAGGATAACCTTCACCCTCGGAAGGTTCATCATGGAAGGCTGGCGTACATAGGGTGGTTCGTATCACAAGCGGGTTTCAGCAAGAGTGTGCCCTTCACCCCTCTGCAAAAAAAGTTCTAAACCAACTTTTTGAACAAGCTTGGCCAGATCCGGAAAAGATAAATCAACAATCCAGGGCCGCTGCCATACTTTTAAATGAAGCAAAAAATACTTTTGCTAAATATTTAAATATCCGAACTGATGAAATCGAATTTATCGGAGATGTAAATCTTGGTTTTCATTTAGCTGTTAGCGGGTTACTCAAATCTGAATCTCGCTTAATCACCTCTGAGATTGATAAGCAAGCAATCTTTGCCATCAGCAATTATTGGGAAAGTACCGGGCATCAATCTGTAGCGATGAAGGTAGATCAATCTGGACAATCTATAGAAGTAAACTTAAGCGAAACAGATTTACTTGTCTGGCAAGTTGCAAATGGTGAAACTGGAATTATCCAAAACAATCCAAAATCTACCTCGATGATATTTGCAGATTGCACCTCAAGTGGTGTTGATCATCTACCTAGTTTCAAGTATCAGACTGCGTTGTTTGACAGCAAATCCTGGCAAGGACCAAGTGGCTTGGGGGTATTGGTTATACGAAAGGATGCAGACTGGATTAATCCGCTGCCACACAATGATTATGTTCGAGTTCCAAACACATACTCGCTACCGCTAGCTCTTGCCAGTGCCGTTGCACTTGAGTCATATATTTTGGATCGAGTTAAAATTGAAGGTTTTAAAGATCAATTATTAGCGCAGTTGCGAAATTCAGATCTACAATTCATTACCCCAGCAGGACCAGATAATCTTGCCAAATATTTAACTTTGATCTTTGCAAATGTTGAAGCTGATCGCTTGGTACTGGCGTTGCAAGATGCTGGATTTGCAGTTGATTCTGGCTCAGCCTGTAGATCAGCTGATATGCAGCCAAGCCATGTGTTAGCAGCGATGAATTTGCCCACTGCCGGCGGAATACGAATTACCTTTCATCCACAAATTGAAAGCAATGAGGTTAGGGATTTAGGAAATGCGATTATTTCTTGTGTAAAGAAATTAACCAACTAGATTTACATTCAGATGTGGCTCAATCTCAGCGGTGGCAGCTGCACCATATGCATCTTTAAATCTTGTTAAAAACTCAGTTTTTGTAAAACGATACTCTTGTGTGCCAGTAGTTTCTAAACAGTAAGTGGCCAGCATCGAACCTAATTGAGCGCACCGTTCATGATTTAATCCCCAGGATAAACCGGCAATAAAACCAGATCTAAAATTATCCCCAACTCCGGTTGGATCTGTCTTGGATTTTTCCTTTGGAACATTTACATAAATTGTTTCTTTGCCATGCTCCTCAATTTGGGCACCTTTAGAGCCCAGAGTTACAACGCGAACTTGAACTCGATCAAATAATTGTCGATCAGTCCAACCAGTCTTTTGAATTGCCAAAGCCAACTCATACTCATTTAAAAATAAGTACTTTGCGCCATCAATTAATTGTGCAATCTCCTCGCCACTCATTCTGGCCATTTGTTGAGAAGGATCAGCGGCAACTGGAATATTTAGCTGGCGTGCCATATCGCTGTAACGCATCATTGCCACTGGATCATCTGGCGAGATAACCAACAGATCAAAGGCACCTGTTTTAGCGATGATGGGTGCTAACTCAATATTTCTTGCCTCGCTCATTGCGCCTGGAAAAAAGGATGCAATCTGATTTAACTCAGTATCTGTTGTAACCATAAAGGTTGCAGTATGCAGTTTTTCCGAGACTAAAACATGTGATGTATCAACGCCATGCCTGGCCAGCCAAGCTTCGTAATCGGTCCAATCCTTACCAACAGCCGCTAACAAAATTGGATTTAAACCTAGAGCTCCCATGCCAAATGAAATATTTGCACCGCAGCCACCACGTCGAATTTCTAGGGTGTCGACTAAAAAAGATAGCGAAACCTTAGCTAACGAGCCAGCAACTAATGAGTCGGTAAATTTTCCATTAAAACTCATGATGTGGTCGCCACCTACCGAGCCAGCAACAGCAACCTTCATGAGTTAACCTTAATTTATAACTTAAATTAAATAGTTAGGTGATTAAAAATTAATTGAAAGAGTCGCCGCAGGCACATGAGCCTTGAGCATTTGGATTATCTATTGTGAACCCTTGCTTTTGAATTGTGTCTACAAAATCAATTGAAGCGCCCATTAAATAAGGTGTACTCATCTTGTCGGTTACTACCTTTACTGATCCAAACTCAGTAATTGTGTCGCCATCTAATGCGCGATCATCAAAGTACAACTGATATCTAAGACCAGAACATCCACCTGGTTGGACTGCAACTCGTAGCGCCAGATCATCGCGACCTTCTTGTTGAAGAAGTGCAGCAACCTTCTCAGCTGCAACTGGAGTTAAAGCAATGCCAGTTGAGGTGATCTTTACATCTGTTGTGTGGGTTGCTTCAGTGCTCATTTTGATCCATTTCTATAAGTGGCTACTCAGGTAGATAGGTTACTAGCCAGCAAAGGTAAATGTCTCTTCGAAAGCGGTGTTCCTTTAGGATTATGCCTATGGCTCTCACCGATTTATTGCTGCTAGGCCAAGGGCAAGATCTGCAGAGCGAACGTGGAGTCTCATGTACTGGTGCTCTACCTGACACATCTGATCCGAAATTAGTCGAACGCGCAATTACAGCCCGAGCCAAATTGGGCGACCGCGCTATGGTCTTAGGACATCACTACCAAAGAGATGAAGTAATTGATTTCGCCGATATTAGAGGTGACTCATTTAAGTTAGCCCAGGCTGCCGCAAATAATTCAGGTGCTGAATACATCATCTTTTGCGGGGTTCACTTCATGGCCGAGAGCGCCGATGTTTTAACTACAGATTTTCAAAAGGTTATTCTGCCTGATTTGGCAGCTGGCTGTTCGATGGCGGATATGGCATCAGCATCTCAAGTTAATCAATGCTGGAGCCAGTTAACAAAATTAAATATAGCCCAGCGCACAATTCCTATTACCTACATGAATTCAACTGCAGCGATTAAATCCTTTACTGGCAAAAATGGTGGCGCAATCTGTACATCTTCAAATGCAGAGAGAGCAATGAAGTGGGCCTTTGAAAAGGGTGAAAAAATCCTGTTTTTACCTGATCAACATCTAGGAAGAAATACTGCAGTCTTAAAGTTGGGCTTGTCATTATCAGATTGTGTTGTTTGGAATCCTTGGAAACCAAATGGTGGATTGACTGATTTAGAATTGGAAAAAGCAAAGGTAATTGTGTGGCGTGGTCACTGTTCAGTACATGGTCGGTTCTCATTGGAGAATGTAAATCAGGTACGCAATGCACTTAGCGGCGTTAAAGTATTAGTGCATCCAGAGTGCAAAAATGAGGTAGTTGCCGCAGCGGATGTAGTTGGCAGCACTGAGATGATTATCAGAACAGTTGAAGAATCAGCCCCTGGTTCTAAATGGGCAATTGGAACTGAGTTGAATTTGGTGCAGCGTCTAGCTAATGAAAATACCGATAAAGATATTGTGTTTTTAGATAAAACTGTTTGCTACTGCAGCACCATGAATCGCATAGATCTACCCCACTTAGTTTGGGCGCTGGAATCTTTGGTAGAAGGCAATGTTGTCAATCAAATTAAGGTTGAGAGCGAAACCGCTAAATTTGCAAAAGTTGCATTAGATCGAATGTTGGCTCTACCTTAATCTCATGAGCAAATCACAATCCAACGCACAGAATAAGAAAAATGTGGCGGCAAAAAAAGGAAAGCCAACGCCAAAACGTAAGGTTGCAGAGGCTAAATCTAAGAATTCCATTCTCTCTCCTAATGCCTCAAAAGAGGATAAAAAAAGATTAAAGGACCAAACTCGCCTGCGCCGTGCTGAAGCACGCGCTGCCTTTATGCGTGGCGAAGAAAATGCACTACCAGCTCGTGATCGCGGACCGGCAAGACGCTTCGTCCGCAACTATGTAGATAGCCGTCGTTCAATCGCCGAATATTTTTTACCATTAATAATATTTGTATTATTCCTAACCATAATTCCTAATCCAACTATTCAATTATTTGCGATTACCTTGATGTACTCGGCAATGCTTTATGCAGCCATCGATGGCTTCTTGCTTTCCCGCAGAATCAAGAAAATTGTCGCGACCAAGTATCCAGGTGAAGCAGTACGTGGACTTGGTATCTACGCTTGGTTGAGATCAACTCAAATGCGACGTCTGCGCGCTCCCTCGCCTCAGGTAAAGGTCGGAGCTAAAGTCGATTAATTTGGTTGATTAATTTGGTTGATTAATTAAGCGCGTGGTGTTGGTGAAATAGTTTTTGCTGGATCGCGCTCTGCAACTGATCCAATTGCGTTATCAATCTCCTTCATAATCGAAGCATCTAACTTGACCCCACTGGCCTTCACATTCTCTTTAATTTGAGAGGGCTTAGTTGCACCAATTATTGCGCTCGAGACATTTGGATTTTGTAAAACCCAGGCAATAGCCAATTGAGCAGGAGTTAAATCAACCTTCTTTGCGATTGGCACCAACTTTTGAACCGCTGTTAAAACTTCATTATTCATAAATCTAGAAATCATATTTGCGCCACCTTTTTTATCGGTTGCTCTGGAGCCAGCGGGGGCTTTTTTGCCTGGCAAATACTTGGCAGTTAAAACACCTTGGCCAATTGGTGACCAAACAATCTGTCCGATTCCCTCTTTTTGGGAGATTGGAATTACCTTGCTTTCAATTACTCGCCAGAGCATTGAGTATTGCGGTTGACTGGATACAAAGCGGTTGTACCCCTTAGCATCTTGGATCTTTAATGCTGCGGCGATCTGATCGGCATTCCACTCTGAAAAACCGATGTAATGAACCTTGCCTTGACGAATCAAATCATCAAATGCGCTCAGTGTTTCTTCCAGTGGAGTTTCATAATCAAATCTATGTGCTTGATACAGGTCGATGTAATCTGTTTTGAGTCTCTTGAGTGATGCGTGACAAGATTCCATAATGTGTTTACGAGAGAGTCCTCGATCATTTTTACCAGCACCGGTTGGCCAATAAACTTTGGTGAATAATTCATAGGATTCACGTCTTCTACCTTTAAGCGCATTACCTAAAACAGTTTCAGCTCGAGTCCCGGCATAAACATCAGCGGTGTCATATGAAGTAATTCCACATTCAAAGGCCTCTTTGACGCATTTAATCGCCGCAGCCGCCTCAACCTGTGATCCATGGGTAATCCAATTTCCGTAGGTAATCTCAGATACGTACATTCCGGTACTGCCCAGGCGTCTATGTTCCATATTTCAACTCTACGCCCAAAATCAATCCAAGCCAACTGTTTGCGTGGCTAGTTGCAGTTCTAAAAAATGGTTCTAGGATTCCGACCACAACTTAATATAGAGATTTTTTAAAAGAGATCAACTTGGGGGAAGTCGGTGTAAATCCGACGCTGTCCCGCAACCGTGAGAAATTAATTTCAAGTCGGATTACCCAAATGATCTTAAATTATCCAACCGTCGAGGATTGCGGTGCGGGGAATTTCAACTAATTGATCTTCTTTGCTTTCGTGAAACTCTCATTTAGAGAGGTTTTAAATGTTTAGTTCTGACTCATACAAAAAAGTACTTACATCTCTATTTCTTATTCTGGTGGCAACGCCACTTTTGCTTCCTACCCCAGCAAGTGCGGCGAAGGGGTACCGATACTGGGGATATTTTCAAGCTGAAGCAAATGCCACTCAATGGACGCCGGCAATGACTGGACCGACAACTGTGTTGCAAGATGGTGATGTAGAGGGATGGTCATTTAGTGCGAGCAATGATGTTGTTCCAGCTACCCCACCAAGTGTTGAACCGGATTTCACAACTTTATGTGCAGATACACCACAAGCGGCAGGAAAGATAAGAGTTGGTTTAGTAATTAATTTTGGTCCCGAAAATATTGCACCAAATAATGAAATGCCACCGAATTCAATATTTACCTGCACTCTTGTGAAAAAAGGCGCAACCGGTGCGGATGTTTTAAATGCTGCGGTAACAGTTAGAAATGATAAATCGGGACTGTTATGCGGAATTGAAGGTTATCCAAAGTCGGAGTGTGGACCAGAGATAGATATGCCTGAACAAGTTGCAACCGCCTACCAATCCGCAGAGGAGAGGGAAGAGTTGGAAGAGGATTTAGATTTTGGACCGATTCTTGCAGTTGTCTTGGCTGGCTTACTTGCGATTGTTATCGCAGTAGGAATTAAACGTCGCCGCAATTTGTAGTAATTAATCCACAATAATGAACTCCATTACATGGTGGTTGTGGTCGATAATTTTGGCCGCAGCCACTATTCGTACTCAAAGCAATCTCTTTATATTTTTTCTTATCTTGCTCTTGGTTTTGGTGGTTAGGAAACGTCAAAAGTTGGAGCAATGGGGGAATCCTTTTAAATTAACTTTGCAGCTAGCCGTAGCCGCGACGTTAATCAGGATGATTTTTGCAGTACTAATTGGCACGCCTCTTCCGGGAAATGTAATTCTTTCCCTTCCTCAACTGCAACTTCCAGATTGGTTGGCAGGTGTTCGAGTTGGTGGAGATGTAACAAGTGAGAGATTGTTACTGGTCTTTGCTGAATCGATGAAGTTTGCAATTGTTCTAATTGCCTTTGGCGCAGCATCTACCCTGTCATCTCCAGTGCAGTTAATAAAGATGATCTCTGGTCGAGTTTATTTGTTTGGCGTTGTTTTGATAATTGCCATCTCGGTGCTGCCGCAAATCGTTGCGTCATTTAACCGAGTGATATCCGCCCGAAGGATGCGAGGATTAGAACGATTGAACATCAAGAATTTTCGAAGTGTGATTACTCCAGTGCTAGAGGAAAGTCTAGAGAGAGCACTCGATCTATCTGCCGCGATGGAGAGCAGAGGATTTGGATATCACAAGAAACCAACTAAGTATCGAGCAGAGGGTTTCGGTGCCTCCGATCTAATAACTATTTCAGTTGCCTTGTATCTATTAATCTTTACTCCCACTTTAATCTCATTTCTTGGCTCCTACCCTGCCTTAATTGTATTTGGCTTCTTAACGATCACTCCACTTTTGATTAGTCGACCAGAAAAGGTAGTTCAATGATTACCTTTGCTAATGTTTCATTGATTTATCCAAACTCACAAAAAACTATTCTAGATAATCTAACTTTTTCCGTAGATGAAGGTGAATTAATTTTGGTAATTGGGCTGACCGGTGCTGGAAAAAGTAGTTTTATGAAGTTAATAAATGGCGTAATTCCACACCACACAGCGGGAATTTTATCTGGCGAAATTATTGTCGATGGCAAAACCACTAATTTACTTAAGCCCGGTGAGCTATCCGGAGTAATTGGAATCGTCGGACAAAATCCATTAAATGGGTTTGTAACTTCTAGGGTAGAGGATGAGATTGCTTTCACCTTAGAAACTAATGGTTATTCGCCAGATGTTATGCGCAGACGGGTGGAAGAGGTTATTGATCTACTGGGACTACAAAATATCCGCTATCGAAATCTCTACACACTCTCCGGCGGTGAACAACAAAGAGTTGCAATTGCTTCTGCCCTTGTCATGAATCCAAAGGTCTTGGTGCTAGATGAACCAACCAGTGCACTTGATCCAGTTGCGGCTGAAGAGGTTTTAGCAATTGTTAACAAATTGGTTCACGATCTTGGTTTAACGGTGATTATGGCTGAGCACAAATTAGAGCGCGTTATCCACTTTGTGGATCGAATTGTTTTAGTAAATGGTGATGGCCAGGTTGAAATTGGATCTCCTCAAGAGATTATGAAAAAAAGCCCGATTAATCCACCTATTGTACGGGCAGCAAAAAAACTGAATCTGACCAATATTCCACTTTCAGTGCGCGAATTAAAGCGCTTGGCAACACAGTGGCAGATAAATATTCCCAAGATTAAAAATGCAAATTCAATAGTCAAACCTGTAACGGAAAATAATCCAATAATCTCTGCTAAAAAAGTATCAGTAAGTTATGGTGAAAAGGTAATTTTAAAGTCAATTGATTTGCAGGTTGCTACTGGTGAGATTCTCGCTTTGATGGGACGTAACGGTGCTGGTAAAAGTACCTTGCTAAAACTCATCTCCGGACAATTAAGTTCAACTGCTGGATTTTTAAGTGTGGATGGTAAAAATCCTGACAAGTTGATTGGCAAGGAGTTGGTGAATCTAATTGGATTTATTCCGCAAGAACCAGCGGATCTTTTCTACGGAAGCTCCGTTCAAGAAGAGTGCAATATGGCTGACGCGGATAACGGTTTGGCAGAAAACTCAACCCTTAAAACTTTGCGCAATTTAAGCTCACAAATTAATGAAAAGCTACATCCGCGGGATCTATCTGAAGGCCAGAAACTGACACTAGCAATCTCAATTGTGCTTGCCACAAATCCAAAAATTTTAATTCTTGATGAACCAACCCGTGGCCTGGATTATCAAGCCAAAGATGTTCTAGTCGGAATTCTGAGAAAGCTGTCCAAAAACGGAACCACCATAATCATGGCAACTCATGATGTGGAATTGGTAGCTGAGTTTGCAACTCGCGTCATAGTACTTGCCGATGGTGAATTGATTACAGATGGATCAACTCTGGAGGTATTAACCGCTTCGCCAGCCTTTGCTCCTCAAATGGCAAAGGTTTTTACAAAACAAAATTGGCTCACAGTTAATGATGTTTTATCTGCGGAGATTGATTTCAAAGGTAAAGATGCTTAAAAAGAGTTCATTCTTACTTTTGCCAATCTCAATTTTGGGTTTGATCTCATTTACTTGGCCACTATTTATTCCGCAAAGTAATTTTTTTCTACTTCGCGCTGAGAATGCTAAGTGGTTGGTCGCAATAATTCTGCCATTAGCAATTCTGGTGTTTGTTTTAGAGATTAACCAAGGTGCACTTGATGCGAAAGCAGTTGCCCTGCTGGGTGTATTTTGCTGCACTTGTATCCGCACTCCGGTTGGTGGGTGCTGGCGCAATTGGGATCGAGCCCATTTGGTTTTTATTGATCCTTATTGGAAGAGTGTTTGGTCCCAATTTTGGATTTACTTTAGGCATTTCCTCAATCTTTATTTCTGGATTAATTTCAGGTGGCGTTGGTCCATGGTTAGCTTTCCAAATGATCGCAGGAGGCTGGATCACAATGTGTGCAGGTTTTATTCCTCGAAAAATCACTGGCAAGATTGAAGTATTTGTTCTCTGTATTTATGCAATTTTAGCAACGCAGATCTTTGGCATATTAATGAACCTACAATTATGGCCGTGGCTCGTCGGTGTTGACTCACAACTTTCATACATTCCATCAGATTCAGTGAGCTCAAATCTTCAAAGATTTTTAATTTTTCACCTAGCCACTTCCTTGGCTTGGGATATTCCAAGAGCGGTATTGACAGTTGCTTTGATTTTAGCGACCGCAAAACCAATATTAATTACATTAAAAAGAGCGGAAGTTAAGTTAAATCTAAAGGTTAACGCACATGGGAAGGGACAAATGGCGGCTTAACAACCTTGGCCGTACTAACTCGTCCTCGAATATCAATTTCTACAATTGAACCAATCTCGATATCTGGCGTGAGTAATGCAAGGGCAATACCTTGCTTTAAAGTTGGTGAGAAAGTTCCACTTGTGATTACTCCGCAATCACCAGATGAACTCTGTCGAACTATCATCTCAGCGCGAGGAATACCTTTATCTTGTACTTGTAATCCCCTTAAAACTCTCTTTACGCCATTTAATTTCTCAGATTTAAGTGAGTTTGCACCCAAGAAACTTTCTTTGTTTAGTGCAACTGCCCAGCCAGCATTTGCTTGCAGTGGAGAAATTTGTAGGGATAGCTCGTGGCCATGCAGTGGATAGCCCATTTCAGTGCGCAAGGTATCGCGAGAACCAAGTCCACAAACGCGACCCCCTGATTTCAAAACTGCGCCCTCCATCAAATCCCAAAAGGCTTGCGCGCTCTGCCATTCCGGCAAAAACTCATAGCCAAACTCACCCGTGTATCCGGTACGACAAACTGTTAGCTCGCCTAACTCGGGATGATTCGGAATCTTTATCGAAGTAAAAGACATGTACTCGAGGTCGAGCTTTAATCCAAGCAGATCTAAAACTTGGTTGGAGTTTGGACCTTGTAAGGCAATTACTGCATATTTTTTATGGGCATTACTGATAGAGATTTGATTCTCGTTATTTTTTACCAAGGTTTCAAAAACACTTTGGCAATTAGAAGCATTTGGTATCAGTAAGCAATCATCCGCATTTCGCCGATAAACAATTAAGTCATCAATTACGCCGCCAGCATCATTACAAATCATGTTGTACTGTGCCTGACCATCTGAAATTTTACTTAAATCATTGGTTAGTACTTTATTTAAAAAATCTATAGCGCCTTTTCCTACTACCTCTATTTTTCCAAGATGGGATACATCAAAAACTCCTACGCTCTCGCGAACCGCGCTGTGTTCAGCAAGTACTCCACCTTTTTCGCCAGCCTGATTTAAATAACTTCCGTACTCGATCGGCATCTCCCAGCCACCAAAATCAGCCAATTTGGCATTCTTTGATTTATGCCACCCATGAATTGGTGTTTGCAGCAAGGGCGCTGAGGGATTATTTTCCATGTTCTAAATCTATCCCTTAAGGTAGGCAAATGGCCAAGTTGAAATTAACCTCGAAAATAGATTCAGAAATTTTAGTTGTGGGTTTGGGATTATTGAATAAGAAGCTACATATCGAATCAGGACCGGCTCAAGTAGATACCACTCCATTACTTGCCACTCTAAATACTATGGGTGTATCTGCTTCCGCTGATGAGGTAATAAAACTTCCAGGTAAAAGTAGCAAATTAATTGTTTTTACTGGACTCGGAAATTTAGATTCTGGAATTACCGCTGAAAATTTAAGAAGAGCTGCGGGAGCTGCGGCGCGAGAGCTATCTGGCAATAAGAGTGCAACCTTTGCACTTCCTCATAAATCTGTAATTGAACTAGCCGCTATCGCCGAAGGGGCAGCATTAGGCGCTTACACATTTGTTGAATTTTTGGGAAGTAAAAAATCAGAGCAAAAAGCACCACTATCTAATATTTCAATTGTAAGTAAGTTTGCTGATACCGCTCAAGCAAAAGAGGCGATCAAACGAGCAGAGATAATCGCTGAGCAAACCGCACTTGTTCGGGATTTAATCAATACGCCCCCTTCTCACCTAACACCAGAATCATTTTGTGTCCGTATGAAAAAAGAGGCAGCTAAATACGGGGTAAAGGTTGAAATTTTTAATGATGCTGCACTTCGCAAAGGTGGCTTTGGCGGAATTATTGGAGTTGGTCAGGGCTCTGCAAATCCACCACGACTTCTACATGTTTCATACTCGCCAGCGAAGGCAAAGAAGAGGTTTGCATATGTCGGCAAAGGAATCACCTTTGATACCGGTGGCTTGGCCTTAAAGCCTGCGCTTGGTATGGAGGCAATGAAATCAGATATGTCAGGTGCTGCTGCTGTAATCGCCGCCGTCTTCGCAATCGCACAATTAAAGCTGCCAATTGCAGTGGATGGTTGGGCACCATTGGCCGAAAACATGGTGAGCGATACAGCTACTCGACCATCTGATGTCATAACTATCTATGGTGGAAAAACTGTTGAGGTTTTAAATCCAGATGCAGAAGGCAGATTGGTTTTGGCAGATGCTTTGATTAAAGCCGCAGAGGTTGGCGCCAAATCTGGTGGATTAGATGGCATTGTTGATGTAGCAACATTAACCGGGGCTCAAGTTGTTGCCCTCGGAACTCGGACATCAGCAGTAATGACAAATGATGAAAACTTCAGTGGGCAATTTTTAACTGCAGCAAATTTAGCTGGCGAATCTTTCTGGCCAATGCCTCTACCAACTGAACTTCGTGCATCTCTTGATTCACCAATCGCAGATCTAGCCAATATTGGAGATCGCTCGGGTGGAATGTTGGTGGCCGGATTATTTTTGAAGGAGTTCATTGATCCTAAAACACCTTGGCTACACCTAGATATCGCAGGACCTGCATACAATGAAAAGAAAGCTCATGGCTACACGCCAGTTGGTGGCACTGGTGTCGCACTTAGATCCTTGGTTACGCTGGCAGAGTTGGCTGTATCACAAGGTAAATGATCACAACTTCCTTCGGAGTAACAATGCAAGATTTCGTGGCAGGATTACCTCATGGCCGAATTTGATCTAGTTATTTTGGGTGGCGGCAGCGGTGGCTACGCATCAGCTCTTCGCGCAGCACAACTTGGATTATCAGTAGCTTTAATCGAAAAGGAAAAGTTGGGTGGGACCTGCTTACATAAAGGTTGCATACCTACGAAAGCGTTGCTTCACGCAGGTGAGATCGCCGATAGCACCCGTCACGCCGCAGAGTTTGGCGTCAAGGCAGATTTTCATGCCATGGATATGACAGCAGTAAATGCATACAAAGATGGTGTCATCTCTAAACTTCATAAAGGTTTACAAGGATTAGTTAAATCAAGAAACATTACCTATGTTGAAGGCGCCGGGAAGTTAACATCTAAGAATACTGTCTCCGTTAACGGCGAAACCTACACCGGAAAAAACATCATTTTAGCTACCGGCTCTTATCCCAAAACTCTCCCAGGACTTGAAATTGATGGAAAGCAGATTGTTACTAGCGAAGAGGCGATGAAATTTGATTATGTTCCTAAGTCGGTAATTGTTTTAGGTGGCGGGGTTATTGGTTGCGAATTTGCATCTGTCTGGAAATCATTTGGCGCTGAGGTAACAATTATTGAAGGCTTACCACACTTAGTTGCACTTGAAGATGAATCTTCCAGTAAGCAGTTAGAGCGAGCATTTCGCAAGCGCGGAATTAATTTTGAATTAGGCGTTAAATTTAAATCTGCAGTGAAGGATAAAAAGGGCGTCACAATTACATTAGAGGATGGCAAAAGCTTTACCGCCGATGTTCTGTTAGTAGCAGTTGGTAGAGGTCCTGTTTCAAATGGCTTGGGTTATGAAGAGGCTGGAATTGCGATGGATCGCGGATATGTTTTAGTTGATAATAAGTGCCGAACAAATGTGCCCGGAATTTGGGCAGTTGGCGATTTAATTCCAACCCTGCAACTAGCTCATGTTGGCTTTGCCGAAGGAATCATGGTCGCTGAGGAGATCGCCGGCTTAAACCCTCGCCCAATTAATTACGACGGTGTTCCGAAGGTTACATATTCAGAGCCAGAGGTAGCATCTGTTGGTTTAACAACAGCTGCTGCTAAGGCAAAGGGTCATGATGTTGTTGAATTAAATTATGATTTAGCTGGAAATGGTAAAGCAAATATTTTGAAAACTGCTGGATCTGTGAAATTAGTGGCACAAAAGAATGGCCCGGTTTTAGGAATTCATATGGTTGGCTCACGTGTCGGAGAGTTATTAGCTGAAGCACAATTAATTTATAACTGGGAGGCAGATGCTGCAGATGTTGCTCAACATATTCATGCCCACCCAACACTTTCAGAGGCAATGGGCGAGGCGCACTTGGCACTTGCTTGAAAACCACTTCATGCGCATGGTTAATATTTATATGGTTAATATTTATATTGTTAATTTTAAGAAAGGTATCTGATGACATTTTCAGTAACAATGCCAGCACTTGGCGAATCAGTAACTGAGGGAACTGTTACCAGATGGCTAAAAAAAGAGGGCGATCATGTTGCAGTTGATGAGCCACTACTAGAGGTTTCTACTGACAAGGTTGATACCGAGATTCCTTCACCAGTTGCTGGTGTGTTACAAAAGATTGTTGTTCAAGTTGATTCCACAGTTGCAGTTGGCGCAGAGCTTGCAGTTATTGCAGATTCTGCAGGTGCAACATCTGCCCCAGCTCAAGCAGCTCCAGTTCAAGCAGCTCCAGTTGTAGAAAAGGTTGCACCCGCTGCTCCAACTCCACCTCCGGCACCAGTTGTCGTCGAGCAGGTTGCTGCAACACCAGTTGCGCCAGCAGCACCATCTGCATCAGGATCAACAATTGTTTCAATGCCCGCACTTGGTGAATCTGTAACTGAAGGAACTGTCACACGTTGGCT
>JACCEC010854708.1_pt1 | contig 20750 bp, 23 predicted proteins | sample 7450121 | NCBI WGS metagenome assembly JACCEC01 (sample SAMN15323455, study PRJNA562643) | freshwater metagenome | isolation source: river surface water | place: USA:Blue River Watershed | collected 2017-08-18 | reverse complement strand
TTAATTTAATTTGCGTACCATACGTAGTAAAGATTCAGAATCATTATAAAGAGCTACTTCTGTGAGCGGAATCCAAGCCAAATTCTTGGATTCACTATTGATTTTCAAAGGTTCTTCTTTATTGGCTTTTAAAAGAAACCGAATGTCGTAATGATAATGGGCTGGGTCTTTGGAGTTGGCAGGAATAAGATGTACGTCTATATCGAAAATGGAAGAGCTGATTATCTCAATCTGTTCCAGTCCCGTTTCTTCTTGTGTTTCCTTTAGGGCTACTTGTAGTATATCTGATTCTCCATCAGCGTGACCACCAGGCTGAAACCAGCGGTTCAATTTTCGGTGGTGCATGAGTAGGACAAACTCCCCAGTTTCATCTATGACCAAAGCTGACCCAGTAACATGTCCAACTTGAAGCGAACGCTCAAAACAGAGCGGGTTTTGTTTTACAAATTCAATAGTTTCAAGCCACATTCGTTGTTCTTCGATGTCAGCTGGTTGATGGGTATGAAGGAGTTGGAGAAGCGGGTTACGATTCATGTGTAGATTAATGTTCAATAAGATTCAAAAGCGAAGGTATGGAATCTATCACATTCTTTTCCGTATCTTCGCATCGAAAATTTCCCAATTTAATCCAACAAAATAGCTAAAAACATGAAAAAAGCATTGGTAATGACCGCTTTAACATTCGTGAGTGGTATGGCAATGGCACAAATTCGTACTCCGCAACCTAGCCCAGCTGCTACGGTTATGCAAACAGTGGGAGTAACAGACATTAATGTGAAATATTCACGTCCAGCTGTAAAAGGTCGTGAAGCGTTTGGTAAACTTGTACCTTATGGGCAGTTTTGGCGCACGGGTGCAAACCAAGCAACCGCTATCGAATTTTCTACAGATATTCAGTTAGAAGGTAAAACAGTTCCAGCAGGTAAGTATTTTTTATATAGTATCCCCAACGCTGACTCTTGGATAGTTATCATCAACAAATCAGCGGCTACAGCCCCAGAACAGTACAAGCAAGCTGATGATGTAGTGCGGGTATCGGTAAAACCAGAACAGGCACCGATGACTGAATCGTTTGAAATTGGCTTCTCCAATATTACGGATTCAACGGCTACTTTGGATATTAAGTGGGATAAAGTAAAAGTAAGCTCAAAACTATCGACGCCAACTACTCAAATCGTAGAATCAGCGATTGATAAAGCTGCTGAAGCAAGCGCCAATAATATGAACGCTGGTGCAAGTTATTTGTTGAGTAAAGGTCTTAACCTTCAAAAGGCTCTTTCAATGGTAAACCAAGCAGTAACTTACAAAGAAACGTTCCGTAACGTATGGACAAAGGCTCAAATCTTGGCCAAATTGGGTAATTTTGCGGAGGCAGCACCGCTAGCAAAAAAAGCATTGGAGTTAGGACAATCGAGCAATGATACCTCTTTCCCATTCTTTAAGGATGCTATCGAAAAAGGAGCGGCTGAATTTGCCTCAAAAATCCCGGTACCAGTATTACCTACAAAAAAGAAAAAATAAATTTTATCCCTTTTACTCAACAGAAAAGCCCCGAGTTGTCGGGGCTTTTCTGTTGAGTAGGCATAGTAAAAAATCAACTTTAATTTCTACGGGCAATTTCGTCACGTATTTTAGCTGCTTTTTCATATTCTTCATTATTGAGTGATTCTTCTAACACTTTTTGTAGCTCTTCCAAACTCATGTTTTTGATTTGATCACTAAGCGAGCGTGGTTTGGGAGTTTGGACAATATCTTCAATCTCTTCGTCGGAGTCAGATTGTGAACCAGACGTAATACCTGCTTCTGATAAAATACTTTCGTACGTATAAATAGGTACATTGAACCGAAGGGCAATGGCAATAGCATCGGAAGGGCGGGCATCGATGACCGTATCTCGTATTCCATCAGTACATTGTAAGCGCGCAAAAAAGATTCCTTCTTTTAAGTCTGAGATAATGATTTCAGTGACAGAATAGTTAAATGCTTTGGCAAAAGATTTAAATAAGTCGTGGGTCATAGGCCGATTGGGCTGAATTTTCTCAATTTCTATCGCGATGGCTTGCGCTTCAAACATCCCAATGATAATCGGCAGGCGACGATTTCCGTATTCTTCACCCAATACCAATGCAAACGAACCTGTCTGTGATTGGCTTGGTGAAAGCCCTAAAATTTCAAGTTTTATTTTTTCCACTATTATTTTACGTTAACTGTGAGTAGCTAGACGTCTTAGGTTACAATATAATGTTTTTGAGGAACGGCTTGTAGCATCGATTGCTATTGAAAGCCGATATGGCTACAAAAATAATAAACCTACGGGGATTTGAAAAGGTTTCCTTATTCCCGCAGGTTTGTAACAGTGGAACTTTCATCGAAGTGTCAAGTCAGTAAAGGGCAAGTTTGCAAAAAGAAAACAAGCAAGAAGCAAGCCTGCATTTGCCTTTTGCTAACTTGCCTCTTGTCCTCTTATTTACTTTCATTAACAGCTTTAGTCAGACGAGGTAATATATCGAAGACGTCTCCAACAATACCGTAGTCGGCAGCTTTGAAAAAGGGAGCTTCGGGGTCTTTATTAATGGCCACAATGACTTTAGAGGAGTTGACACCTGCTAAGTGCTGAATAGCTCCTGAAATTCCGCACGCAATGTACAAGTTAGGGGCGACTTTGATGCCTGTTTGGCCAATATGCTCGTGGTGAGGGCGCCAATCGAGGTCAGAAACAGGTTTTGAACAACCCGTAGCAGCACCAAGTGCCTGTGCTAAATCAATCAGCGGCTGCCAATGCTCTGGCCCTTTCATACCACGACCACCAGATACGACAATATCAGCTTCTGTCAATGACAACTCACCGCTGGCTTTTTCTTGACTAACTACCTTGGCTACAAAATCTCCACCACCCAAAGCTGGTGAAAAAGTAGCCACATCAGCGATTCCGCTTCCCGCTACGGCTTCAATGGCATTTTTCTTAATTCCAAGAATTTTAATGTCACCTTTAACGTCAACCGTCGCAAAAGCTTTACCCGTGTAAATACTACGTTTTACTTTGAAGCCGTCGGTCAAATCAGGAAGGTCCGTAACTCCCGAAACGATACTTGCGCCAAGTTTTGCCGCAGCACGAGCGCCCATGGCATCGCACAAACCTGACTTTGGTAAAATTACTACATCGGCATTTTCTTGTTGAACAGCTGCCGTAAGTACAGAAGCGTAGGCCATGGCATTTTCGGTCGCTAGCTCAGAAGTATTAGCGTGCAATACTTTGCTGGCACCATACGCTCCTGCTATTGCTAATTCAGATAAATCGGCGTTTCCAATGGCTAATACACTGGCAGTTGTTCCTTTGGTCTTGGCTATTTCTGCGCCGTAAGCGACGGCTTCTAGTGAAGTTTTTTTGATACTTCCGTTATCGAGTTCTACAAATATTAAAATTGACATGATTTCTAAAATTTTTGCGTTTGAGAATTGACTTTTTTTACAACACCTTTGCTTCTGTTTTGAGCAATGAGATGAGGGTTTCGGCTTGGTCGACTGGAATCATCTTACATGCTCCCTTTGGAGCAGGTAAAGTGTATTTATCCAATGTTGTAAGTTCGTCAACGGCTACAGGTTCAACAACTTTCAATGGTTTTGTACGAGCAGTCATAATTCCACGCATGTTGGGGATTTTCCATTCGGCAATTGGCTCTTGACAACCAAGTACCAAGGGGAGCGGAGCTTCCAAATATTCTTTTCCACCTTCGATTTCACGGGCAAATGTCGCGGTACTTCCCTGGATATCTAATTTCATGACAGGAGAAAACGATGGGATTCCGAGCATTTCACCAACTAACCCATGAACAACACCACTGTTAAAGTCAATCGACTCACGACCCATCAAAATAAGGTCAAAACCTCCTTCTTTGGCAATGGCTGCAATCTGTACAGCGGTAAAAAAAGAGTCTTGTGGGTCGCAATTGACACGGATGGCATCATCGGCACCGATGGCCAATGCTTTACGAATTTGAGGGTCACTGTCGGCTTCGCCAACATTTAAAACGGTGATGCTTCCCCCCAACTGTTCTTTCAATTCAACGGCTCTAGCAAGGGCATAATCGTCGTATGGTCCAATGATGTACTGCACACCGGCTTTGTTAAATTTAGTGTCATTTTCAGCAAAACTGATTTTGGCCGTCGTATCAGGTACGTTGGTAATGCAAACTAAAATTTTCATGTGCTTCGTTGGTAGTTTTGAAATATAACTTTAAGGAGATTTATTTTGTTGGTGCAAATATATAAAGCGCAAGTTGTAAAAATAGTATGCTTGCATAATAATTTTTTATGAATAATAACCGACTCGAATTATTGCTTCAGTTTTACACTGAAGACCCCGCCGACCCTTTCAATGGGTATGCACTGGCAATGGAATACCAACACAAAGACACCGCCAAAGCCAAGTATTATTTGGATGAACTTTTGGAAAAACATCCTGAGTATTTACCCACGTATTATCATGCAGCAGCACTGTATGCGGCAATGGAGAACCATGGCCGTGCTGAAGAGTTGTATCAAAAAGGGATGCAATTGGCTCTCCAGCAGCAAAATACTAAAACCTATCAAGAACTACAACGAGCTCATCGGCAATTTCTTGACGAGCAAGAAGGCTGGTAGTTGACTTTTGGAGAACTTAATCTCCTTTAAAGTTTGTTAAACTCTGCCACTTTGTCAGTTTTATACCCTAATTATTTGTAACTTTGTGTTCTTATTTAATTAACGTATTTCAGAAATGATTACCTCAACACTAAAAATATTGTCGGAAAGCGATAAAGAGACGTGCGAAGTCGTGAAAGTGAGTGAAGAAGAATTGGCAGTGGGCAAAAAGCGATTGTTTATCGAAAGCTATGGCTGTCAGATGAATTTTTCGGACAGTGAAATTGTAGCTGCCGTTATGCGGAATGCTGAATTTGCTACGACCTCATCGGAAGACATGGCTGATGTCGTTTTTTTAAATACGTGCTCTATTAGAGATAATGCCGAACAAAAAGTTCGTAACCGCCTGAAACACCTTAATAATTTAAAGAAAAAACGCCCAGGGTTAATTGTTGGGGTGTTGGGGTGCATGGCCGAACGACTAAAAACCAAGCTACTCGAAGAAGAAAAAATTGTTGACATCGTAGCAGGGCCTGATTCTTACCGCGATCTTCCTCGTTTGGTAGAAGAAGCCGAAACGGGTCAGAAAGCAGTGAACGTATTTCTCTCTCGTGAAGAAACGTATGCTGATATTTCACCGATTCGCCTCAATTCTAACGGTATAACGGCGTATATCAGTATTATGCGTGGTTGTGACAATATGTGTAGTTTTTGTGTGGTTCCTTATACTCGTGGTCGTGAGCGCAGCCGCGACCCATTTAGTGTGGTTCGTGAAGCACAACAACTCTTTGATGAAGGTTATCGTGAAGTAACCCTTTTGGGGCAAAATGTAGATTCATACAAGTATAGCCCTCCAACTCCCGATGGGGGAGAAGGGAAAAAAGTGAATTTTGCGCAATTACTCGAAATGGTAGCGACCATTAGTCCTGATTTACGCGTTCGATTTAGTACATCTCACCCCAAAGATATTACCGATGACGTACTTTGGATAATGAAAAAGTACGAAAACATCTGTAAATACATTCACTTGCCTGCGCAAAGCGGTAACAGTCGGGTGTTAAAAATAATGAACCGCACCTACGACCGCGAATGGTACATTCAAAAAATAGACCGTATTCGAGAGATTTTAGGCATGGAATGTGGAATTTCAACGGACATGATCACAGGTTTTTGCTCGGAAACAGAGGAAGAACATCAAGATACCTTGACGCTGATGGAGTACGTAAAATACGATTATGCGTATATGTTTGCCTATTCGGAGCGCCCAGGAACTCCTGCTGCTAAGAAACTTAAAGACGATATTGACGAAGAGGTAAAAAAACGCCGTTTGCAAGAGGTTATCGCAATTCAGTTGAAACACTCAGGTGAGCGTAACCAAATGGCTGTGGGTAAAATTCAAAAAGTATTGGTAGAAGGTCCTTCAAAACGTTCGGATGATTTCTTGTGTGGACGAAATGACCAAAATAAGGTGGTGGTATTCCCGAAAGAAAACTTTAAAAAAGGAGATTACGTACACGTTTTAGTGACGGAATGCTCTTCGGCGACATTGATTGGGAAGGTAGTAGAAACTGCTTAGGATAATATGACAAACCCTGAAATTCAGTCCATTAAAAACCGTTTTGGCATTATTGGCAATGCTCCTGCTCTAAATTACGCGCTAAACGTAGCTTTGCAGGTGGCTGCTACCGATTTGACGGTGCTCATTACGGGAGAAAGTGGAAGTGGGAAAGAGTCGTTTTCTAAAATCATCCATAACCTGAGTTCCCGAAAACACGGGCCTTTTATTGCCATCAACTGCGGAGCTATTCCTGAAGGAACGATTGATTCGGAGTTGTTTGGTCACGTAAAGGGTTCATTTACAGGAGCTATTGAGGATAGAAAAGGCTATTTTGAAATAACTAACGGTGGAACAATTTTTTTGGACGAAATTGCCGAAATGCCGATTGGAACCCAAGCACGCTTGTTGAGGGTGTTGGAAAACAAAGAGTTCATCCGTGTAGGTTCGTCAAAAGTTCAGAAAACAGACGTGCGCGTAGTTGCTGCTACCAACGTCAACCTGATTGATGCGGTACAACGAGGGAAATTTCGAGAGGATTTGTACTATCGGCTTAATACTGTGCCCATTGCCGTCCCTCCGTTACGTGAACGAGGAAGTGATATTGACTTACTGTTTCGTAAATTTACGTCTGATTTTGCCGAACGTTACCGTATTTCTCCCGTCACGATGACTTCGGAAGCGAAAGAAACGTTGATAAGCTATAATTTCCCGGGCAATATTCGTCAGCTCAAAAATATCGCTGAGCAAATCCAAATTTTAGAGGCAGAAAATAAAGTGCCTATTTCTCCTCAAGTATTGGTCAAATACCTGCCCAATTACGCCTCAACGACCCGTTCGATGACATTTTTAGGGGGTGGTGGTAATGCACAAAACGGAAGTGAGTCGTTCAATGAGCGTGAATTGCTTTACAAGATTTTGTTTGACATGCGGCGGGATATGAACGACCTTAAAAAATTGGTATTAAAACTTTTAAGCGGAGAGGCGCACCACGGTGAAATTTTGCGAGAACATGGTAATTTGTTTAGCAGTATTGAGGCTGATACAACCCCAATTGCAGAAACTGCAAAATTGTTGCCTAGTAGCTCATATACAGCACCACAAACGCAACATACTTCTGGTAATAATTCTTCGAATACGCCAAATATTATTCAGATTTCTACCTACGATAGCATTGAAAATGATGTAGTGGACATTTCCCACGAAACCGCAGAAGACGAATCATTGTCGTTGGAACATAAGGAAAAAGAGATGATTGTAAAGGCACTACAACGCAGCGCAGGAAAGCGTAAATATGCTGCCCAAGCACTTGGTATTTCTGAAAGAACATTGTATCGCAAGATAAAACAATATGATATTGAAGAAGAGTAATTGTAGGTTTCCTATTTCGGGTTTCCTGTTTTGGGTTTTGAGTTTTGGGTTTCAGGTTATAGCTCAAAACTCAAAACCCAAAACCATAAATTTGGGACTCCTGACGACAGCGTGTCTGTTGTTATCAGGCTGTTATTCATTTCGTGGGACTACACTTTCTCCAGATATTAAAAGTGTTACTATTGTAAACTTCACAATGGGCACCGCAGGAGGGCCAGCCAACATGGCGTTGCAGTTCAATGAGAAAATGAAAGAGTATTACCAACGGAATACTAGTTTGGCATTACTTCCATTGAACGGAGATTTACAGTTGGAGGGAGCCATAACAGGCTATGAAGTGACTCCAGCAGCTCCTACTGCGAACGACCAAGCAGCCTTAAACCGACTTACAATAACGATTCAAGTAAAATTTACTAACAACAAAGACGAAGAAAAAAACTTCGATCAAAGTTTTTCATTTTTTAAAGATTTTCCTCAAAGTCAGACACTAAGCCAAGTCGAAAGTCGACTTGTACCCCAAATTTTAGACCAAGTCGTACAAGACATTTTTAATAAATCGGCAGGCGATTGGTAATCTTATCAAAAACGACCCCATATATGAGTAATCGTTACGTAAAAGAATCGTTTTCGTACTGGATATCGCATCCAGACGATATTACCGAAGCTGATATTCCGCACCTTCAGGAAGCATCAGAGCTGTATCCCTATTGTCAAACACTTCGTGTATTAGTAGCAAAAGCTACCGCACTTCACCAGCCCGAACAAGCCGAAGTTCCTATTCAAAAAGCGGCAGCGTATTCTATTAGTAGAAATACGTTAAGAAAATTAATTCAAAACGAGTTTGAGTGGTCGCCTAATTTTAAAAGTCGTCAATTTGAAAACGTATTAGTTTGGCCAACCGATTATCAGAAAAAAGAAGTAGAAGCTTTGAGTAAACCCATTTGGAGTTTGCCCGAATTGCCACCGATTGACGATACTACATTACGCGAGAATGTACTACAAAGTGATTTAGAACAAATAGAAAGCTCCACAGGAGAAGAGGAAGTAAAAATGTACCGTGAGTTTGAGCGTCAGCTCCAGATGGAGATCATTGATAGTTTTATTGAAAACGAAGCCCGAATTGGCCCAATTCGGGCCAATTTGAATGAAGTAGCAATTAATGAGCCAGAAGACCTTGCTAAAAAACGAAATATCGTCTTTAAAGGCGAGATTGTCAGTGAGGGAATGGCAAAAATTATGGTTCGACAAGGAAAAATTGAACGAGCTATTGAAATATACGAGCAACTGATGTTGAAAAAACCAGAAAAAAAAGCGTACTTTGCCGAAAAGATAAAGGACTTAACCACGGAGTAGGAAGTAAAAGGTTTACCTTTTACTAGATAACTCAAAACAGAAAACAAAAAAATGTTTACCGTATTTATTGTTGTTATTGCCATTATCGCTGTATTGTTGGTTTTAATCGTTTTGGTTCAAAACTCAAAAGGAGGCGGTTTAGCAGGAGAATTTGGAGGAAGTGGTGCTAGCCAAATGTTTGGTGTAAAGCAAACCACTGACCTTCTGGAACAAATCACTTGGGGTTTGGCAGGTGCTATGGCGCTTTTAGCGTTGGTTTCACATTTGTTCATTGGTGAGCCTCAAGCGGCAGGTGGAATCAATAGTGTGAACGTAGAAAAAGCGAACCAACGTTCATTGCCTGCGGCTCCTGCGCCTACCACTCCTGCTCCAGCAACTACACCAGCACCTGCCCAACAACCAGCTCAAAAATAATTTATTGGTTGCACCAGCAGCAAGGTGTAAAAAAGCCTCGAAGTAACGACTTCGAGGCTTTTTTGTGCGTGAACGTCAATTTTACAATGTGCCAAGCCCTTTTTTGTTGTGAAAACGCCAAATACCTCGTTGTTTTGTAATTCAATCAACTAGCTAAAGACATGGACGAAGTTTTCTATTGGCTTCATTATACCATTTTAGAAAATAAAATCAGTGATTTACTTTGGTTTACGGGCATACTTGGTCTAGGAATTATCCTTCGGCGTGGCCTTTCTTTTACAGTGAGCCGCACGATTTACCGTTTTATCAAAAGTGAGGCTGGTAACATTCCCGTCGCCGAATTTGTACGTCTCACTCGCCGTCCTTTTGAATTTCTTATTACCCTTATTGTTTTATTTTCGGCTTTTCATCATCTTAAAGTCCCTTCCGAATGGAATTGGGCAACACCCGAAAAATTTGGTTGGCTGATGGTGGTAGAGCGTACTTTTCAATCGATTTTGTCGGTGGCTGTTGGCTGGTTAGGAATTCGTTTGATTAAGTTCATTTCCTTGATATTTAAGCAGCAAGCCACTGAGACTCCTACGGCCTTGGACGACCAACTTGTCCCTTTTTTCAAAGACATTGCCGTCGTTTTTTGGACACTGACGTGCTTTTTTGTCATGCTCCATAAAGTGTACGAAGTAAACGTTTGGGCTTTGATTACAAGTTTGGGTATTGGAGGAGTGGTGATTGCGTTGGCAGCCCGCGAAACACTCGAAAACCTTATTGCATCAGTGACAATCATGCTCGAGCGCCCTTTTTTAGTGGGGCAGTCGGTGGTGTTAGATAAGATTTCGGGGGAAGTAGAGCAAATCGGGTTTAGAAGTACGCGCGTTCGTTCGGACGATGGTAGTTTGATAACCGTACCGAACCGATTGATGGTGACGCAAGCCCTGGAAAATGTCTCGCAACGTACCCATCGCCGTGCTAAGTATTACGTTCGTTTGGCCTACGATACACCTTCAGATACCATTGAAAAAATCATTGAAGAAATTCGAGAATACTTATTTTCGCAGTATATCACAAGTTCGAAAGAACCCACAGTACGATTGGAGGTTTTAAGTGAAAGCTCTTTGGATATTGTCGTGATTTACCACGTGGGCTCGTCTGTTTGGAAAGAGTTCATGCGGGTACGAGAAGAGGTGAATTTCAAAATACTAGAAATTGTACGAATTCAAGGTGCAACTTTTGCTCTCCCGAGTAGAACCCTTGTTGTTCGTGGCGTGGAGAATATACCATAAGAATAGCGGTGCTTCCCAAATACTTCTTAGAGTATAAGGATGTTTAGTTGAAAATATGTCTAAAGTTAATCATGCTTGAAGCTATCAAAAGCCAGGATTTAAAGTGATTAGCTAAGACTTCAAATCTGACAAGAAGCCTTTTGTAAGTGTAGAGCCAAGCAAAAACGACCTCTATCTTAAAGCGAAAATCATAGACATAATCACTTAAATAACGGTAATCAGGGATATTTTTCTTTTTGTTACGCCTGTTTTCTTTGATATTAGCGATGATTTTATAATTTTCAATGAATTCGATAAACGCTTTGAGGTCAAAACCTGAATCTGCATTTAAGTGAGAGCGTTTATAGTCAATGTGTTGTTTATCAAGTAAGTCAATCATTTTTTTGATATTTTCAATAATTTCAAAATTATCGTGGTGATTGCCATCTATGCAGTCCGATATGGCTAAAATGTTATAGGCATTATCGCAAATGACTAAATTATACTAATTAATATTTACTATGTCGTATTTTTTAAGTAAGGGAAACAGGTGATTGAAATGACTTTACCCTCCTCTTGACAAAGCTCTTTTATAACTTTCTGGATACATTCTTGAGCACTTGTTATAGTTTCAAAAACTTTGTTTTTTAGCTTCTTACGTATTTCTTTAAAGAAACGCTCCACAGGATTTAGCTCTGGACAAGCAGCAGGCAATTTTTCAAAGACAAGCATTTGTTTATCAAACAATTGCTCTTTATGAGCAGTTGCTCCATCGGCAATGAAAAGTGCTTTTTGTGACAAGTGTTTTTGAATTAATTCTTGCTGAATTTTATCCAAAAACCATCCAAAGCATTTACTGTTAAGTTTAGGCAAAAAAGCACCAAACCCCTCTCCTGTAAATGGGCAAATCGTTAAATATAAATACGTGTTTTCATAGCCTATTTTGACAGGAGCAATAGGTCTGTGGCCTATTGGGACCCATTTGCGACTCAACTCTGTAGGAGTACCTGCTCTTAATTCATCGTGGAAAAATATGAGTTCATCAGCATAGCCAAGCCTTAGGTCTTTGAATTTTTTTTAAACTCGTCGATGGCTCCAGGTTGCTGGCGAACATTAACTGGACGGCCAGTCTTTAGTTTGACTTTTAAGCGTTTACACAAATCACTCACTCCGCCAATAGTATAACTTACTCCCAAATTATCCTTTAAATACGCTTGTATATCGGCCAGTGTTTCGGCTTGGTCGTCTAGTAAAAATTGACGAAGTTGGGTAATTTGAACACTACTTAATTTACCCCAATACCCCCATGCTGGCTTTTTTTGCAAACCTGCAAGGCCTTCTTGCTGGTAGATGCGCCAAAGGCGTTGAGACTGACGTTCACACAAACCGATGACTTGACCAGCAGCGGATTGTGTTTTCGCTTCTCCACTTTTTAAAAGACGAATCAAACGTACTCGGTCTCTAACCAAGGCCAAGGTGCTCTTGCGCTCTTGTTCTAACAAGTAATTTACACTTTCTTCTATCTTTGTGTCGTAATTCATAATACAAATATACGACTATCTATTTCTGAATTAGTATAAGCTTGCAAAGTAAACTGTCCGTCTAAACTGGACTACCCCAATTCAGCTATTTTTACTTTTTTACCTCACTTGCAAACTTGCCTTCTTACTTGTGTTCCCCCTATTATTTATTACTTCAACAACCGATATTCGCTCGGTTTCATGCCTGTTTGTAGCTTAAAAAATCGAGCAAAATCGCTGATTTCGTTCTTCCCAATTTTATAGGTAATCTCAGTGACTGTCAAGTTTGTTTGTTTTAATAACACCTTTGCCTCCAATAACAACATTTCGTTCAGCAAATCGTGGGCCGATTTACCCGTCGTTGTTTTAACACATTTGTTGAGGTGATTGGGCGAAACATTCAGCATATCGGCATAATCGGCGATTTTAAATCGATCACAAATGTGCTTTGTCAATACCTTTTTAAATTCTTCTGTAATGTGAGAAGCAGCATTGACCGACTTAGGTTTGGAGGTTTCTACAAAAGGTTTCAGCTCGGTAAAAAGCGAAAATAAATAAGTCCGAAGAATATCAGAGCGACATTCGTTTTCGGCTTTGTACTCACTCAAAAGGCGTTCAAGTAAAAAAATAACATTGTTTTTAGCGACCAAACTAATAATGACCAAAGGGTATGCATTGAACTGCAAAAAGGGAAATTCGGCAAAAATTTCTTTGACAGGAATATGCCTTGCTAAAAGTTCGATACTAAAATGACAATAAAACCCTTCGACGTCTTGCCGAACAAATTTATGTGTAGTGATTTGATGAGCTGGAGTAAAATAGAACGTATTTTCACCAAAGTCGTACGAATCTAACCCCGTACTTCGGTTACTTACCCCTTTTGAGAGAAAAAAAAACGAATAGACCGTGATGCGGCGAGGTTGTAAATCGGAGGGTAGAGGAAATTGTACCATACGGAAATAATCCTCTACCCTATTGATATGAAAATATTGGTGAATAGTTGACCGTAGCAACGAATTGGGTACACCTCCCTTACTAATCAACTCTATTTCAAGCTGTTTGGTATCAAGAATAGGTATTTCGTTAGTTTTCATCTACTCAAATTTACTTTTTACTTACCCAAATAAGAATGTTTTGTTGTATTTCTTACAAATTCTTTGCGATGTATTCACATGCCCGCATCGTCAATGCCATCGTGGTGAGCGTTGGTCCACATGAACCGTTTGTCGGGAAGCAGGCACTATCAGTTATGAATACATTAGGGGCATCCCATACTTGGTTGTTGCTATTAAGTACCGAATCCGACTTATCAAAGCCCATTTTTGCTCCACCACATTCGTGAATAGCTGCTCCCAAAGCTACGCTTTTCTTGTAATTGAGTTTAAATAATAGCCTTTCATACCACGGCACGTTAGGCAATAAATCGTATTCCGACGAAATTCCGAGTGGACTAATGGCAAAATCAACTTTATAGCCATTTTCGGCTACGATTTCCTTTTGCGTTTGCACCTGAGCTTTTAGCAAATTGATTTCGTTTTCGTACATTCTGATGTTGATGTTGGGGGTCGGAATCCCCCATTTGTCTTTTTTGCCGTTGAGCGACACATAGTTTTCTTTGTAAGGTAACATTTCCCCGTGTCCCATCAATCCAAATACGGAGTTCATGTGCTGCGGTACCATCGGGCGGCCTACAATTCCTTGAATATTGAATCCGCCTTTGAAAGCAGGGTAATTGTTGGTTTCAAGGTTTTGAAAACGGGGAATATAGATACCACCGTGATTGTCTTTCGGAGTATCGGCATCGACTAATTCTCCACCAAAATATTTTGGGTCAGTGCCAAAAATCCACGATGGTACTTGGTCCATGAAATATTTACCCACTAAACCCGAAGAATTTCCTAAACCATTGGGATGTTTAGTTGATTTTGAGTTGAGCATCAAGCGAATAGTTTCGATGGTAGAAGCACAAAGCACTACCACATCGGCCTCCATGGTCTGTTCTTGCTTTGACTCCGCATCAATGTAAGTTACACCTGTGGCTCTACCCGTTTGAGGGTCGGTGTTTACTTTGGCTACCATCGCATTGGCTCTGATTTCAAGGTGGCCCGTTGCCAAACCTGCCGCCAATGGACTACTGATTCGATTATGGTTTTTATCTTCGGGGGTGGCTTCTTTCTTCACGTACCGCCACGGCATAACTTTACGTTCTGGCCATTTGGTTTCGATAGTTTTCTTAAACTCCTGCTCAGCCATGCTTAATCCTGCCGTTTTGATGTAATTCCCATTCGGCACAAAGGGTATGTTATCATTGGCTCCGATGATTCCCAAAAACTCTTCTACTTTTTCGTAGTAGGGTAAAAGTTCCTTGTAACTGATAGGCCAATCGAAACCAACCCCTTCATTGGTTTTCATTCTGAACGCATAATCTGACATTCTCAATGCCACACGCCCCCAAGACAGGAAACGACCACCTACATTTTTTCCTCTTAAAAACAGGAAAAAGTCTTTTGACGAGGTATAAGGGTGATCCCAATCATTGACAAACAAAAAGGCTTTGTCTTCAGAGTAAAAAGAAGCACGGGCTTGTTTGTGATGACCTGTCAGGCCCGCCTTGATGCGGGAGACAGAGCCTACACTACTGAAGTTTCCACTGGCTTGCTGAAATTTTGCCTCTGCCAAAAATGGCCCTGCCTCCAGAACTAAAGTTTTTAAGCCCTTTTCTGCTAATTCTTTCGCCGCAAATCCACCTGTAGCTCCTGAGCCAACTACGATAGCATCATATTTTTTATTCTGCATTTCTTTGGTTAATTTAGAAAATTATCTACTTCCTGATAGGCTTTCAAAAGGGCTTGTTCGCCTTCAATACCTTGCTGAGATTTGAAATGTTCCATCCCCAAAATCAACTCTTTGCCTTCGGCTTTTTGCTTATGATAAATATGCTTGAAAATGTTTTTGTAGTTCATTTCACCCGTACCGGGTTCACCTCTGCCTGGGGTATCGCCAATCTGAAAATAGCCGATTTCGTCCCAAACCATATCAATATGAGCGATAATAGCCCCTTGATTACGTTGTAAATGATACATATCGAAGAGAATTTTACACGAATCACGATTGACGCCTCGACAAAGCAAATAAGCCAATGGGGCGGTTTTTAAAAATAATTCGTGGTGGTCGCTAAGGGTTTCAATAACCATCGTTATTCCGACAGGTTCAAAAATATCAGCCGCATATCGCAGAGCATCAATCGCATGGGCTGTTTGCATTTCGATAGGTAAGCTGCGATCATAGGTATCAGTAGATACGGTGACAAAGTTCGCCCCGATACGTTGCCCAACTTCGGCTCCTTTTTTGCATTTTTTCAGGAAAATATCTCGTAAATCTTTATTTCCTGAGGTAATTGATGCCACGGGTGGCCACACTGGCGGAGTCATTACGAATGTTCCCATCGTTAGGCCTGCACTGGCAATGGTACTTCCCATTTTATCCAAAAAAGCAGGTTCTTTGTCAAACAAACCCAGACCCATCGGCGAGGTATCGAATGGTATATGGGGGGCATTAAAACCACTATTTTCGATGGATTTGAAACCTAATTCAGCGATATATTTAATCTGGTCAAATGGGTCTTGTCCAGCCGAATTAGCGAACAAATTGATATGTGGGGCGTAATTTAGCCCCCAACCCCCAATGGGGGCTTTTTTATTTTCTTGATTTTCCATTTTTTGAAATTTTGTTTGTATCAAATTCCCCCATTGAGACGGTCCCAGTCGATACGTCGAAGCGGGCGCACCACCACCAATCGGGTTAGGAGGCTAAGATTCGTTTCCACAATTGATGTTGTTTTTCCACTTGGTCGAAGGCATCAAACTCGTCGGTAAATGCCGAGCCTTCGTATTCTGATGAAATATAGCCTTTGTAACCTCCTTCGTGGAAAACCTTGAAAATGGCAGGGTAATCTATCGAAGGCTCATCGCCGTTTTCGTCGAAACCATAAAATTTTCCATGCACGTGTACCACATAAGGCATGATTTCTTTCCAGCTTTCTACGGGCTGACGGCCATTCATACTAAAAGCCATATTCAAGCGACCGATTTGTGGAGGCGTAGCCCCCATCGGAACTAATCTATGGGCTAGTTCGCCAAATTTGACTGGTGTCGAAATGTCTTTGTGCCAAATTTCTTTGGTAATGGCAATCATCTCGTCAGTGACACCTGCCGTTTTAAAGCTGGTCAATAACGCATCGGGAATGGCTCGCATACAAGTACCCATATCAGGCACAAAACCTAAGACGTGGGTTTGTATTTTACCAAACATTTCAGCCATTTTAATCACCGAAGGGTGGTCAACACTATATGGTGTATGAAGTTCAATCCCCATTACTACGTTGGCTTTTTCAGCAAATGGCACGAGTTTTTGATAAACTTCGGCAGGTGCAGTAGTCTGACACCGAAGGATGGGAAAGCCAAGTTTCTGAGCTGCCAAAATCTGAGGTTTGATATACTCTACCGTTTCGTCAATACTCATTTTGGCGTGGCGTTTGATACCTACATCAATGTTGGCATCCAAAGCCACAGGCTCAAACTCATACTTATCAAGCAGGTGTTTTACTTCTTTTTCTGTTTCGTTAGAAACGCAAGGAAAACCTCTAAGACTTTGGAAACCAATAATTTCCAGGCCTATTCCAAGGTCTCGTTTACGAGTCTCGGCGATTACATCTTCTAAGGTATATTGTCCTGAATTCCATTCGTAAGCGTAGGAAAAAAGAGAGGTGGCGAGTTTCATTTTATTCTTCTGTTTAATTGGAACGCAGATGACGGAGATTCTTTCAGAAACACTGACTTACGCTGAAATTAAATCAGTGAATATCAGCGTTGCCTGCATGGCAGCGGCCCATATCATCAGCATTCTATTTTTATTGACAAATCAAATTTTTATGTACCACACTACTCGCCAATAAAGGCGTAGCTTGTGACCCTACCAAAATGTAAGGAATATGCAAATCATACTTAAATTCTACTTCATATTCCTTTCCTTTTTCCAATGGTTGACTAACTTCTAATATGCCTCGGTCGAGGATAAACAACCATTCTTTAGCCAGTTCGGGGAGTTGCTCATAAGTATATTTGTTGCCGTTTGCCTTGATACTCAATTGGCTTTTTTCGATTTCTTGGCCATTGATTTTTAGGCTAAAATCCATACATGAAAGTGGCAAAGCTCTATACCAATGCGACTGAAATTTGAGCTGAAAGCCATTTTTGGTAGCTTCTAAAGCATCTTCTCTTAAAATATATTTATCTAAAGGACCCATTGTTTTGAATTACGAATGACTTTTTTTATTTTAATACATCACCTCAGAAGTACACCTTATTTAACTCATTGTCAATATAATACCTCGAAAGTGCCATCGAAGCCAGTAAGTCGGGCGTGCCGTCGGTTTCAACAGTTACCCACCCTTTGAATTGATGCTTTTTGAGTATTTGATATAAGCCTTTGAAATCAAGCACGCCTTCGCCGGGTTCCCAAAACCAACGTGTGCCATCGTCCACAATTTCAATGTCTCTACTGTATCGAATTTCATCGGGCAAGGAAGGCATAGAAGTATCTTTCAAATGAAACGTGCTGATACGGTCGTGGTAGGTATCATAAAATTCCAATATATCTTCACCAAGTAAGGCTACTTGTGCCGTATCAAGGCAATAATGTACATAGCGTGGGTCGGTGAGTTCGAGGTATTCACGGTGGTTATCTTTATTGATTGCCAAGAAAAACTCGTTATGAATACCAATTTGTACGCCCTTGTCAGTGGCATATTTACTCACCTCGGTAATGATTTCAGCAGATGCTTTGATTTGGTCACGGCTCAGGGGGCCAACTCCGTAGTAATTATTGATGGGAGCTGAGTTTAAGTGTTTTCCCCCAAATTCAACCAACAAATCCACGGCTTTTTTGCCTTCTTCAAAAGTTTGTTTGTGGTGGGTTCGGTCATGGGCTTTTTCAATCAAATGAAACATTCCACTTACTTCAACGCCACGTTCGGCTGCAAAATCTTTGAAGGCTTGGGGCGAACCAAAAAGAGGTAACATTTCTGAAAAATCCCACGGAGCTAATTCTATTCCTTTGAAACCCAAGGCTTTTTGGTAGCGAAGGATTTTATCCCAATCGGTGTAATAGGCCGAATTGGTTTTGTCTTCGTAATAAAACTCACGGAAATTATCAATCCGCTGGTACGGGATGTTTTTCCAGTGGTTCATGTGCGAATATTTGATATTGACGATTTCGGAATTACGATTTACGATTGACTGAGAGTTATTTTCGAGTTTTTGATTTTTATCCATTATCATTTATCGTTAATCATGTTATTCAAGAAACTTCTGCTTCTCAGCAAAGCACGCATGGGTTCACGGGTTTGGCGATTACTCACGATTGCCCAGCCATCATAATTGATTTCTTGGAGGGCTTGGCAAAAGCCGCTCAAATCAACCTTTCCTAAGCCTACATCTTTAAAGACCTGCGTAGCACGGTGTTGTGGGTATTCGGGCAAAGGCGTTTTCCATGTTTCGTTTTCGTCTGTAAACGCCGTGTCGGTCAGATACACACTTCCGATTTTACTACGATGATTTTTCAAGACAGTCACAGGATTCTGACTAGCGATACAAAGATTGGCGGTATCGATATTCAATAGCACCGAACTGTCTAATTGAGCTAAAATTATTTGAAAATATTGATTACGAAACATACTCCAATACTCATTTCTGAGCGAAAGTTTGATACCTTTCTCTTGGGCAATTGTTGCAAAACCATTGATTAACTGAATGGTACGATTCATAAATTCGCCCTCCCAATTTGGGTTTTTGCCATGATAATGCTGTACCAATCCGTAGGGAGGCGTTGGGGTAATGGCTATGTACTCGCAACCCAATTCGGCGGCATAGCGGATAGCTTCACCACCGAAATAACCAGAAGCTCCAAAGTAAAAATTAAAATTATCGTTACGAATAAATAGGGTAGGATTAAAATGAATTCCTGCCACTTTTTCGATGCCATTGGCTTGTAAATGAGCCACAAACTTGGCAACTGTTTCAAATTTTACTTCAACACAATACTTGGTAAAAGGTACACCCGATCCACCTCTGAATATCCAGAAGGGGTCAAACGGAATCTCAACAGCCCTAAAGCCTGCTGTGGCTATCATAGGGTACAATTCATCCCAATAATACTTACTTTCGTAGCGATTACGGTTGGGTTCTTGGTGATGAACATTCACCATATCAAGGCTTATTCCTATTTTCATTTTGTCGAATTACGATTTAGCGAATTACGATTAGGAAAATGTAAATCGTAATTCGTTGAGCATCAACCAAAAACCACTTTTTTTTCAGCAACCCTGATACTCGGAAAAGGCATATAGCCAATTCGGAGGTTGATTTTCAGCCCAATGGTATGTTCACCTTTTGCTAAACCTCCTTCTTTTTCAACGTGAAGTAGTGCCACCTCTCCCATTTCCCAGCGATCATCAGTCTCGTCTTCTCGCTGTTCGAGTGAATATATTTTATCATCAACGATGATGGATACGGCCGTTTGGGGAAGTATTTCTCCATCTACCGAAACCTCAATTTCTTCTACCATTGAAAGCGAAACGCCTCGGTAATAAGGTAATCTTGCCCCTATTTGAAAGCCTTTATCGGTATTTTGTGCCTGTTCGGGCACAATCATATATTTTTCGTACATGGTAATTAGCCCCCTAACCCCCGATGGGGGGATTTTTTGAGGCGGTTTTAAGGTTTTACTATTTATTTTAGTCGCATTTAAGTCTCCCATCGGGGGATTTAAATGCGAACGTCGCTACGGGGTTATAAGTCTTTCCAACATTTCCTGATGTCTTCTCACCTGTTCTACGCTATCGACCTCATAAATATCTTGAATATGGCGATTGCCTTCGTATTCGGTAGCGATGTAGCCTTTATAGCCTCCTTTTTTCAAGACATCAATCACTTCTTTGTAGGGAATACTATACTCTGTATAATCTTCCAGCATCTCCAAACACTTACCATGAATATGTACGATTCTGTCGATATGAGGCACCAAACTAAGCGGGTTGACGAAGGTATTATGGCGAGAAAGTTCTGCAACTGCCATATCTATACGCTTATTACTCATTCTTGATACTTCGTAAATGGTATATTCAGCCATGACCCCTTTTTCGTGTTGTTCACAAACGTACCTGGCAATTTCGGGGTCGGCACCGTTTCGAATCATTCGTTCAACTTGTACACGAGGTAAGCGGCGAGTAAAGCCACCCATATCTGGAATAAATCCAAAATGTTGTGTACCTGTTCTCTCCATCACTTCCCAGTGGCGTTCCATCCATGCACTGTTGATATTCCAAGGTGAATGCACTTCGATACCTAAAACGATGTCGTTCTCTTCGGCAAAAGGTAACACTTTTTCGATAATCTGAGGCGTAGTATTCACGATTACACGAATGATTTTGCAACCCAAGGCTTTGGCAAAAAGTATATCTTTTTTGAAAGATGCTACCGCTTCTTCGTCTGACCAGTAATGACCTTTTTTCTTGTTATAGTCTAAAAACATATCGTGAGCGATGGGCCTCACCTTGTATTTATGCATCCAACCAAACCATTGGTCGATAAAAGCGTCAGA
>JACCEC013270188.1_pt1 | contig 20752 bp, 17 predicted proteins | sample 7450121 | NCBI WGS metagenome assembly JACCEC01 (sample SAMN15323455, study PRJNA562643) | freshwater metagenome | isolation source: river surface water | place: USA:Blue River Watershed | collected 2017-08-18 | reverse complement strand
TCGCGACCATCTTTACCTGTGCCGTATTTGCAACAGCTACCGGTATTGTGGGCGCGGTGGTAACACTCATGGGCTTACTTGCTTTTCCGGCGATGTTAAAAGCAGGCTATGACACCCGCGTCTCTGCTGGCTGTATTACGGCTGGTGGTTGCTTAGGTATTCTGATTCCACCATCGGTTCTTTTGATTGTGTATGGAGCAACTGCTGGTGTATCGGTTGTGCAGTTATATGCAGGCGCCTTCTTCCCAGGGATCATGCTTGCTGGTTTGTATATCGGCTACGTCATTATTTTGGCAAAACTCAAGCCCAATTTAATGCCACCGCTGTCTGAAGAAGACCGTAAAGTTCCGGTGCCCTTAAGCTATACCGAGCTTGGTGAAAAGATTAGTCAAAAAGTGATTCCCGCTTTACTAATTGCCCTTAAAGGTAAACGCAATCTCAATGTCAGCGGTAAAGAAATCCTCAAATCGATCTTTATTGCTTTAATTCCTTTAATTGTCTTTGTTGCATTCACAGGCTCTATCTATCAAATTGCTACCAAGCCCGTAGAAGTTATTAGCATGGATGTGATGTCTTTGGGTGAAGCTGGTAGTGGCAGCGATTACACCAGCGGTTCAAGCACTGGACTCAACGAGCCTCCTGGTGCAGAGAAAGAATCCAACAGCTCGTCCCTGTCCTTGCCACCTGGCGCAGAAGATGAAAAACCTGTTGCCAAAGTATCAGGGTCTGCTGAGCCAGCAGCCGCGGCGGAGCCTCCTAAGCCAGTCGACGCGCCATTATGGTTCTGGATCATGACTGGTATTTTTGGTGCGATCGTCGCAATCTATTACCTCATGCTCACGTGGGTTCGTCTTGAGATCTTCAAGATGTTGCTGGGATCCTTCTTCCCGCTGGCAGTGCTAATACTATTTGTCCTGGGCTCTATCGTCTTTGGTTTGGCAACCCCAACTGAAGCGGCGGCTGTTGGCGCTATTGGCGGTATTATCTTGGCGGCCGCCTATAAGCAGCTAAACATGACCGTGATCAAAGACTCGGTGTTCTTAACCGCGAAGACGGGTGCCATGGTCTGCTGGTTATTCGTGGGCTCATCTATCTTCTCTGCGGCCTTTGCATTATTGGGTGGTCAGGCACTCGTCGAAAAATGGGTGCTCTCACTTGGTCTAAGTCCATTGCAGTTCATGATTCTGTCCCAAGTGATTATTTTCTTATTGGGTTGGCCACTTGAGTGGACCGAGATCATCGTGATCTTCATGCCAATCTTCGTACCTCTACTCGATGACTTTGGCATTAATCCATTGTTCTTTGGCCTCTTGGTTGCCTTAAATCTACAAACCGCCTTCCTGTCGCCGCCGGTGGCAATGTCAGCGTTCTATCTAAAAGGAGTGGCACCGCCACACGTCACTCTAAATCAGATCTTCATGGGAATGATGCCATTCATGGGGATCCAAGTGATTGCTCTCGTACTGCTGTATGTATTCCCCGAGATTGGTCTATGGTTACCGCAGGTCTTGTATAAGTAATATTTAGCAAATACTAAACCCCGCCTCGGCGGGGTTTTTTATTAGAATTAGACAGCCCATGAACTCCTTCGCAGCGAACTCTCCTTTAAAACGCTTTGTGCGTTATTTTCTCTATTTACTGGGTGTTCTTTTATTACTGATTGTTGGCTTGATAGCGACTTATTTAGTTTCTGCAAAATCTAGCTTTTCAGGAGTCGTGACGAGTGCAACACTGAATCAGCCAGTACAAATTCAGTTTGATGAAAATGATATCCCTCACATTAAAGCCAAGTCTCAAAGTGATGCGTTTTATGCCTTGGGATTCTTGCACGCTACCGAACGATCCTGGCAACTCGAGCTTAGTCGACGCCTAGCCTCAGGTCGTCTCTCTGAAATCCTCGGAGAGCGAACAGTATCTTTAGATCGTTTCCTAAGAACGCTGGGTATTAAATATGCCGCTGAGAAACAATATGAACGCTATCCCACAGAGATTAAGCAACTCATTAAAGCGTATGCCGATGGAGTGAATGCCGGCAATCAATCCTTAGGTTGGGCCCTTCCCATTGAGTACTTTTTAACCGGCTCCCAACCGGGCCATTGGTCGCCCACGGATAGCGTTGCCTGGTCTTTGATGATGGCTCTTGATTTAGGGGACAACTGGCAAAAAGAGTTATTTCGGCTTGAGCTATCGCAGTACCTCACCACTGTACAAATTTGGGATGTGATGCCGCCCTATCCAGGTAATGCTCCAGTGAGCAATCTTGACTTTGCAAAACTCTATAAAGAGCTTGGGGTATTTAAACAGTCTTCCAAGTCATCAGAAAAGCAATCTCAGAACAAACAACATGATCCATACCTTCTGCAAAGTACCGATTTGCAGCCCTGGATAAGCGATAACAAAGAAGGTTTGGGATCAAATAATTGGGTCTTAGCCGGCAAGAAAACGGTTTCTGGTAAACCACTATTAGCAAATGATCCTCATTTGGGCCTAAGCGCGCCATCCACGTGGTATTTTGCTCACCTCGAAGCGCCAGGTCTGAATGTAATCGGCGCCACACTGCCTGGTATTCCGGCGGTTGTATTAGGCAGAACCACCAAAATTGCTTGGGGCTTCACGAATACTGGCCCCGATGTTCAAGACCTTTATCTAGAAAAGATTGATCCCAATAATCCTAATCAGTACATCGGCCCTGATGGTCCTCTCTCTTTCTTGGTTCGCGAGGAGATCATCCAAATTAAGGATAAGCCGCCATTACGTTTTGTGGTCAAACAAAGTCAGCATGGTCCTATTATTTCAGATAGTCACGCACGCGCTCAGAAGATCATTGATAGCAAACGTTTCGCTCTGGCCCTACGCTGGACCGCTCTTGATACTGAGAACCAGACCTTGCTCGGCGGGATCATGATGAATCGTGCAGACTCGATGGAGTCTTTTAAATCAGCCCTACGATATCACTACGCACCCATGCAAACGGTCGCTATTGCCGACACGCAGGGGAACATTGCACTTCAAGTAGCCGGAACGACTCCGCGTCGACAGCCTGGGCAAGGTTTGTATGGGGTAGCCCCAGCACTAGGCTGGGAACGTTCGTTTGATTGGGTTAGCTACCTGCCATTCGAACAACTTCCTAGCGCCATCAATCCAGATTCTGGATGGCTGGCAAGCGCTAATCAACAGATTATTTCTAATACCAACCCAAATCCATTAACAGGCGATTGGGATCTACCATTTCGGTATGACCGAATTAAATCTATGCTTGAAGCTAAAGATCAACATGATCGAGCTTCTATGCAAACCATGCAAGGCGACACCCTTTCTCTTGCATCCGTTCCATTAATGGATCTTTTTAAACAGGCCAAGACCAATCACTCTCTTCAAGCAGCCGCACAATCATTCATACAGTCTTTTGATGGCAATATGACAAAAGATTCCATAGGTGCGCTGATCTTTAATGCCTGGGCAGATCAACTTACCCGTACCCTATTCTCGCGACTCGGAGACTCATTTACGGAAGAATATGGGCGTCGCCACTTTCGTGCTGCCCTAATAGCTCAAATGAGCAATCCCAATAGTCCATGGTGCGATGTGCCCAATACACCCGCTATAGAAAACTGCCAAGATGCTGCGAATGTAGCGCTTGATAAAGCGTTGGCGGATCTAAAAGAACGCCATGGCAACTCACCGAGTGATTGGCAATGGGGGCAAGCCCATCAAGCACTCTCGGAGCACCGTCCCTTTAAAGGTTTACCCATCCTCTCGAATTTTTTTAATGTACGTGTACCGATTCCTGGGGATGCATTTACGGTCAATGTTGGTAGGCCGGCCTTAAACAACCCGGCGGCCCCTTACCAGTCCAATCATGCAGCTAGCTTACGCGCCATCTATGACCTCAATGATCTAGAACAGTCTGTCTTTATGTTTCCGACAGGGCAATCGGGCTGGGTTCAAAGTGGCCGTTATCGTCATTTAAGTAAAGCGTGGTCGGATAATGCATTTTTACCGCTAACCATGAATCCCAATCAAGTCAGTCGTGAGATTTTGATAAAAAGTAAATAATAGGACCTAGCGCATCCGAGATTGCGCTAGCGCTACAATTGCACCATGAATAATCTAATAACCTCAGGTAGGCCCCGCATGATACCGATGATCAAAATCAGCGCTCTTAGTCTCTTTCTAGCAGTTTCAACGACTACATATGCAGCCTGGGATGAACTTGGTAGTAGTGAATTCATGACCGTCATGATTGATAAAGCCAGTATTAAAAAGACGGGAGATAAAGTTCAGGTCCGCTCGATGTTGGACCTCAAAAAACCGGGGGTTGAGCCCAAGACCAAAGCGCCTGTGAACTCCATTATTGGTTTAAATGAATACCATTGCGGTCAGGTGCAATATCGCCCTCTCGAAGTGAAATTTATGGCTGGTAAGAAAGGAACTGGCAAGGTGATCGATGAGATCAAAACTCCAGATAGTTCTTTTGAGGCTGTCGTCAGTGGAGACTGGTCCGCAGGAGTCTATAACTTTGCGTGCCGTCCTTAAAGATCTTTTCTCATCAGAAGCTCATAGGGCCTTGGTCCGCCCAGCCCTTGTTTTATTAGCACTCTCAAGCAGCCTACTCTTACAGTCTTGTGCAGCCCCTTTTGTGGCGGCTGCCAGTAGCGTAGGATCGGCTGCTGGCTCTGCGGCAGTCGCTAGTCCTGTTACAGCGGTCAGCGTAACCTCTACTGTCACTACAGGAAGATCTCCTCTAGAGCACGCCACATCAGCGGCCACCAAGAAAGATTGCAGTTTTTTTAATGTCTTTAGCGCTAAGCCAATTTGCGAGGAGATCGTGATCCCTAGCGTCAAAGATCAAAGTGAGATGATTATTGGTGAGGCAGATCGCAGTGGATCCGTCATCGAAATTATTCAGGTACGACCGAGTAAATAGTGGGGTGAACGACGGGACTCGAACCCGCGACAACCAGAATCACAATCTGGGACTCTACCAACTGAGCTACGTCCACCATTGCTACATAAGTATTATAACTTCCCGAGAGCCTTGATGAACTAGGCTATTTGAGCGTTTAAATCAAAGGCTGCCCAGTCTCCTAACTCAAGGCTCGCCTCAAAAAAGAACTCCTCAATCGCCTCTTTTGTCTTCACTTTGGCTAATGCCCCATGATCCGATAAACGCTGACGCCAGCGTCTAGCTCCCGCCCTTCCATGCGCAAGACCCATAATATGGCGAGTAATTGCTCCAAGATAGAATGGCTTTTGCCGTTCCTGGCAATCATCAAACCATTGCTTGGTTTGCTGAACCAATCCAATTTGGATACGATGCCATTCAGTTTCACTAAAAAGATAACCAGCAGCCGAACCCTGGGACTGCAAAAGATCATCCCAACCTAATAACATCGCTGGGAAGTGATAGGCGGCTCTGCCGACCATAAAGCCATCAAAGTCTTGCCAGTAATTAGCAATCTGCTCATTGCTATCTAGGCCGCCATTTAGCAATACTTTGAGATGGGGATAGGATTTTTGGGTATCGATGCGTAATTGCTTGGCAACTTCATAGTGCAAAGCCGGCTTGGTACGATTTTCCTTTGGTGACAATCCTTTTAATACAGCATTGCGCGCATGAATGGTCACCTGAGAGGCGCCCGCATCTGCAACAGCCAACATGAAATCCAAGACAAATTGATAATCTTCTTTTGACTGAGAGGCATCCATTTGATCCAAGCCAAGACGATGCTTTACTGATATGGGTCGGTCATATACCGATCGCATCGCTCGGACACACTCAGCTACCAATGCAGGCTCTGCCATTAAGCAGGCTCCAAATGCGCCCTTTTGGACACGTTCTGATGGACAGCCACAATTAAGATCGATTTCGTCGTAGTTCCACTGCTGGGCAAGCTCTGCACAACGAGCCAAATCAGAGGGTTCGCTACCTCCCAATTGCAATACCACTGGGTGTTCTATGGTGCCGTAATCGAGATGGCGGGCTTGGTCCCCATGTAATAAAGCTCCACTAGTGACCATCTCTGTATAGAGAACGGCCTCCTTTGTAAGGAGGCGATGAAACGATCGGCAATGACGATCGGTCCACTCCATCATTGGAGCAACGGCGAGGCGTTTCTTATTCAAAGACCTATTCCCACGGATTAATCAATTTAACTTTTGTAGAGTCAAAGTCAACAGTATTTCGGGTAACTAAAGTTAGGCGATGTTCAATTGCAGTGGCAGCAATCATTGCGTCTCTATCTGAAGATGGATTAGGGATATGAAGGGATGCGCAACGAATTGCAATTGGTGTATTGATTGGCAAAATTCTATCAACAAAAGCAGGGAGAACGAATTGCATTAGCCATTTTCTTAAAACCTGTGATTGTTTTTTATCTCGTCTCTCAAGTCGTAGAATTCCCAATTCAATTTCTAAAATAGTGATTACAGATAGAAACATAGTCGATGGCATTTTTGTTTCTGCCCATTCTTTGACTCTTGGATTTATATTGCTCTCAGTAGTTTTTCTGAACTCTGAAATGACATTGGTATCTAGTAAAAACATTAGCTTAAGTCTATTGGCTTAGTAAAGTTTTCTATTTTCGCAGGCTCAAATTTAATATCGCCAGCAGCTTTCATGCCCACAAGATCGAGAATGTTTTTTTGATGGCCAATGACTCTTTGGTAATCCTCGTACAGCATCAAAACATGTGAGGGCCTACCGCGATCTGTAATAAAAACCGGTCCAGACCTACAGGCCTTTTTTGCACCGCTTGTATCCTGATTAAATTCTCTACTAGACAGGGTTTTTGGCACGCCGTTTTTCCTCTTAAACTATAATGTAGTAATGTTACTACATTATAGTAGCATCGATCCAAAGCCCTAAAGTTCAGACTTGAGGACTAAACGTCGTCTCTTGAAGCCTTCTTACGCTCATGCTCTTTTAAATAACGCTTACGCAGACGAATACTCTTGGGGGTTACCTCAACAAGCTCGTCGTCTGAAATGAACTCAACGGCATATTCCAGAGTTAATTGCACAGGCGTAACCAAGCGGACCGCTTCATCTGTTCCAGAAGCGCGCACGTTAGTTAACTGCTTACCCTTAATGGGATTAACAACGAGATCATTATCTCGACTATGAATACCAATAATCATGCCCTCGTAAAGCGGGTCTCCCGGTGAGACAAACATTCGTCCACGGTCTTGTAGCTTCCACAGGGCATAAGCTACCGCCTCACCATCATCTTGACTAATCAGTACGCCGTTATGGCGTTCGCCCAAGATACCCTCCTTGACAGGCGCATAGGAATCAAAGTTATGACTCATTAAGCCATTCCCACGCGTCAAGGTCATGAAGTCCCCCTGAAAACCAATGAGGCCCCTCGCTGGAACACGGTACTCAAGACGGGTTCGACCCTTACCATCGCTCACCATATCCAAGAGCTCTGCCTTACGCTTGCCAAGCTCTTCCATGACTCCACCTTGGGTAGTGTCCTCAACATCCACGGTCAAGTTCTCATAGGGCTCGAGCTTGACTCCATTCTCTTCATGAAAAACGACGCGGGGTCTTGAAACTGCTAGCTCATAGCCCTCGCGGCGCATGTTCTCAACCAAAATAGTAAGGTGGAGCTCTCCGCGACCGGATACTTCAAAAACAGTGTCATCATCAGTCTCTCGAACCCGTAAGGCCATATTGGACTTAAGTTCACGATCTAAGCGCTCTCGAATCTGACGACTGGTCACGAACTTCCCTTCGCGCCCAGCAAGTGGGCTGGTATTAACCATAAAGTTCATGGTTAAGGTTGGCTCATCAATCTTCAACATGGGCAGAGCATCGACTCGATCTGGGGCACAAATGGTCGTGCCAATTGCTAGGTCCTCAATACCATTGACAAGGACAATGTCACCTGCAATAGCCTCCTCAACCACTTCACGCTCGAGACCTCTGAACTTCAATACTTGATTTATGCGGCCCTTAAATGGAGTTCCATCTGGACCGTTCACACAAACTACATCTGTACCAGGCTTAATCCTGCCTCTACTAATGCGGCCTACTCCAATTTTTCCGACATAGCTGCTGTAATCAATTGAAGAAATTTGTAATTGCAGTGGAGCATCAACCTCATCGTCGCGCACTGGCACATGTTTCAATACGGCATCAAATAAGGGGCGCATATTGCCTTCACGAACGCTCTCATCGTTACCAGCATAGCCATTGAGGCCAGATGCATAAATGACTGGGAAATCTAATTGCTCTTCAGTAGCCCCTAGCTTATCAAAGAGCTCAAACGTGGCATTAATTACATAATCGCAACGCGCTCCAGGACGATCAACTTTGTTCACAACCACGATAGGCTTAAGACCGAGTGCAAGGGCTTTCTTGGTCACAAAACGGGTTTGGGGCATTGGGCCCTCGACGGCATCCACCAACAAGAGCACGCCATCCACCATCGATAAAACACGCTCTACCTCGCCACCAAAGTCTGCGTGTCCAGGGGTATCCACAATATTGATGTGCGTACCGTCATACTCCACGGCACAGTTCTTGGCCAAAATGGTGATGCCACGTTCTTTTTCAAGATCATTGGAGTCCATGATTCGCTCAGAGAGCTTTTCATTGGTACGAAAAGTTCCTGATTGACGCAAGAGTTGGTCAACAAGAGTTGTTTTGCCATGGTCAACGTGAGCGATGATGGCGATATTACGAAGTGCGCGTTTGGTCATTTGATACTTTGCTTAATAAAGGTGAGAAATTAGTTTTGGTTGATAAGGCGCTGAGCAATAAAGCGCCGAGGGTGTAAAACACCCGAGCGCCAATCGGCAGTACCAATAAAGTTTTGAGGAAGCGCTTGGCTCCGATAAATCCGAAATAAAGAGTTAGCCCACTGTGTAGCGATATTTAAAGCACATGGAACGCGTTGTCCCATCTCTAAGCGCTTTGCTTGGTGATCATCCACCGTCAGCTCAGGCAAGGTTTGTAATAGTGCATCGACTGGTAAGACTTGGGGGGAGGTATGCTGCAAGTTCTCTAAAGTAGCGGCCTGTACCAATGACAAGTGGCCAACCATGGTTCTGCGTAAGCCAATCAGGTGTGCGCCACAGCCAAGAGCATGGCCAATATCTTCAGCTAAAACACGAATATAAGTTCCCTTGCTACAGTGCACTTCAATATCAATTTCTGGCCACTGAACGTTCAATAGCTTGATTGAATAAATGGTAATTTTACGAGGCTCGCGCTCGATCTCAATGCCAGAGCGTGCATACTCGTAGAGGGGCTTTCCATCTCGCTTCAATGCAGAATACATCGGAGGCACTTGCTCAATCTCACCCGTAAAACGAGGCAAAATTCCTTCCATTAATCCCTGGGCCATAGCGTTATCCGTGACTTCCGCTGTTGATTTTTCAGCGATGATTTGGCCCTGAGCGTCACCCGTATCAGTCTGAATGCCAAACCGTAATTTTGCTTGGTATACCTTGTCTGCATCTAGTAAATCTTGCGAGTATTTAGTGGCCTCACCCAAACAAACTGGCAATAGTCCAGTTGCCATTGGATCCAGCGTGCCAGTGTGCCCCGCTTTCTCGGCATGCAGTAGCCGTTTCACGGAAGTTACCGCACTTTGAGAACTCATTCCGGAGGGCTTGTCTAACAAGACCACCCCGTCAATCCGCTGAGCCATCGTAATTAATTAGGCTTTGAGCCTAATGCCTGATCTATTAATCGAGACATTTCTGCGCCACGCTCGATTGAGGTATCAAAGACAAAATGCAAAGTAGGCACAGTATGGGTATGCATTCGTTTAAAGAGTAATGAATGAAGATAGCCCGCCTTATCCTGCAAAGATCCCAATGCATATTGGGCATCCCCACCCAAAACAGTGAAATAAATCTTTGCATGCGCTAGATCGGGGGAGAGTTCAACTGCCTGAATGGTAATTAAGCCATTAGCAGGATCCCTCAGTTCTCGTGGAATGAGCTCAGCCAAATCTCGCTGAATTTGATCAGCGAGACGTTGGTGACGATGGGGACTTGTTTTATGCATACAGCAATCAATTAAAGCGTTCTAGCAACCTCGGTAACCTCAAAGACCTCAAGCTGATCGCCCTCTTTGATATCGTTGCTGTTCTTTAAAGAAAGGCCACACTCAAAACCACCCTTTACTTCTTTGACATCATCCTTAAAGCGTTTTAAGGAATCTAGCTCGCCGGTCCACACAACGACGTTATCGCGTAATAGGCGAACACGTGAGTTACGCCGAACGATGCCATCCAAAACCATACAACCTGCGATAGCGCCAACCTTGGATACATTAAAGACCTGGCGTATCTCAACCATACCGATAATTTCTTCTTTCTTATCGGGGGTTAACATGCCGCTTAAGGCTGCCTTCACCTCATCCACTGCGTCATAAATAATGTTGTGATAACGAATATCAACACCATTGGTCTCTGCTAATTTACGAGCCACCGCATCAGCACGTGCATTAAATCCAATAATCACGCCTTTAGAGGCAATGGCTAAGTTCACATCCGTTTCAGTAATACCGCCTACAGCAGCATGAACAATTTGCACCTTCACCTCATCGGTGGAAAGTTTTTGTAAGGATTGCGAAAGGGCCTCTTGAGAACCTTGTACGTCCGCCTTAATAATGATGGGCAAGAGCTTGGCTTCTACTGCGCCTTCGCCCATATTCTCCATCATGTTCTCAAGCTTGACGGCTTGTTGTTTTGCCAACTTCACGTCACGGAACTTACCTTGACGGAACAAAGCAATCTCACGAGCTTTACGCTCATCGGCCACGACTTGGAATGACTCTCCTGCATCAGGAACTTCTGATAAACCTTGGATCTCCACCGGAATGGATGGGCCAGCTTCGTTGGTTGCCTTTGCATTCTCATCCAACATCGCGCGCACACGACCATAAGACTGGCCAGCCAAAAGCATATCGCCCCGCTTTAATGTGCCAGATTGAACTAATACAGTAGCTACTGGTCCACGGCCTTTATCCAAGCGTGCCTCAATCACAATGCCCTGTGCTGGCGCATCTTTGGGGGCTCTGAGTTCCAGAATTTCTGCTTGCAGCAGTACGTTCTCTAAAAGCGCATCGATTCCTTCACCAGTTTTTGCAGAGACGCCAATAAATGGAGAATCGCCACCGTATTCTTCAGGTACGACTTGCTCGCTAACCAATTCAGTCTTAACCCTATCAGCATTTGCTTCTGGCTTATCAATCTTATTAATCGCAACTACCAATGGGACATTAGCTGCTTTAGCATGATGGATTGCCTCGCGCGTTTGTGGCATGACACCATCATCGGCAGCCACTACTAGGATCACAATATCGGTTGCCTTGGCACCGCGCGCACGCATTGCTGTAAAGGCCTCGTGACCCGGTGTATCCAAGAATGTAATGACCCCGCGTGGAGTCTCCACATGATAGGCACCAATATGCTGGGTTATTCCACCAGCCTCACCCGCCGCTACTTTCGCAACGCGGATTTTGTCAAGCAAGGATGTCTTACCGTGATCAACGTGCCCCATCACCGTTACGACAGGCGGTCTTGGCAAAGAAGGTGCATCTTCTGCCGAAGCACCCAAATCAATTTCAGGGTCATCTAATTTGGCAGCATGCGCTTTGTGGCCCATTTCTTCAACGATGATCATCGCTGTATCTTGGTCCAACACTTGATTAATGGTCACCATCTGACCCATACCCATCAATAGCTTAATAACTTCAGCGCCTTTTACAGACATTTTGTGTGCTAGGTCAGCTACAGTGACGGTTTCGGGGATATACACATCTCGCACAACCGGCTCTGTGGGTACTTGGAAATTAGTTGCTGGGGTATCTTCTTGATTCTGGTGTTGCTTCTTACGACCGCCACCACTTCGCCATCCACCACCCAAACCGCCGCTCATATCGCCACGGGTTTTTAATCCAACCTTACGTTTTGCCCCTTCCTCTTGCCATGTTGAAGAGGTCTCAGAAGACTTAATTAATTTACCGCCAACTTTTGTTGGCTTCTTTTTATCTTCGCTGCCTTCTGCCTTGACAGGCTTGTGCAAAGTACCTTTCTTAGCTTCTTCGCTGGCAACTTCACTCGGCGCCTTTAAGACTCGAGCGGGAGTGCTCATCATGTCCCGAATCGCAGATACCTCAGCCTCGGCAGCTGCACGCCGAGAACGGAGTTCAGCTAAATCTTTAGCGGCTTTTTCTTTAGTAGCCGCCTCTTTCTCAGCCTCTGCCTTGCTGGGCTGTTGCTCGCTGGCAACTTTCTTCACCTTTTGCTCGCTGGCAGCCTTCATCTCCGCTTCTTGCCTAGCCAATAATTCGGCTTGACGAGAAGCTTCAGCGGCGCGTTTCTCTAATTCCTCATCCGATAAGATTGCTTTTTTCTCAACAGGAGCCTTTACTTCTTTTTCTTCCTTAGGCTCTTCTGTTTTTGCAGACTCATCACGTTTTACTAAAACACGTTTCTTGCGAACCTCAACTTGCACAGTGCGAGTACGACCAGCAGAATCTGCTTGACGAATCTCACTGGTCTCACGCTTGGTCAACGTAATTTTTTTACGAGCCCCAGTATCAGCACTACCATGCGCTTTTTGGAGATACTCCAATAGAGCGGTCTTATCCTTATCGGTAATCTTGTCAGCCTCGGACTCTTTCTCAATTCCAGCGGCCTTCAGTTGTACCAACAAATCTGCTGGGCTTCGTTTTAGCTCCTCAGCCAGTACTTTTACGGTTGTCGTAGCCATGCGCTTCCCCTCATGCGTTAAACCAATGTTCACGCGCTTTCATAATGAGCGTTTTGGCTGTTGCTTCATCCATACTAGTGATTTCCACTAGTTCATCTACTGCTAAACCAGCTAAATCATCTCGTGTATGTACTTGGTTTTCTGCTAATTTTGCAATCAACTCAGTAGAAAGACCTTCGAGTGAGCGAAGGTCCTGCGATACTTCCTCAATACGCTCTTCCTTAGCTAACTCCATCGTTAATAAAGAATCGCGTGCCCGTGTTCTTAATTCATTAACAGTATCCTCATCAAATGATTCAATCTCAAGCATCTCGGACAAAGGTACATAGGCTACTTCTTCTAAGGAGTTAAAGCCCTCTTCGATCAAGATATCAGCAACCTCTTGATCCACGTCTAACTTATCCATAAACAATTGGCGGACCACAACTGACTCTTTTTCAGATTTCTCTGCAGACTCTTCAGGGGTCATAATATTAATTTGCCATCCGGTCAACTCACTGGCCAAACGAACGTTTTGCCCGCTTCTCCCAATCGCAATTGCTAAGTTCTCTTCATCTACCACGACATCCATAGCGTGACGCTCTTCATCCACCACAATCGATGAAACCTGTGCAGGTGCTAATGCACCAATCACAAATTGGGCAGGATCTTCCGACCATAGAACAATATCAACAGCCTCGCCAGCAACTTCATTACGCACAGCAGTGACACGAGTACCACGAACACCAACACAAGTACCAATCGGATCGATCCGTTTATCGTGAGTGACCACTGCAATCTTGGCTCTTACTCCAGGATCACGGGCAGCGCCCTTGATATCTAAGAGTCGTTGCTCGATCTCAGGCACTTCATTCTCAAATAACTTCATTAAAAATTCGGGGCATGTACGCGAGAGCTCAATTTGTGGACCACGCGCTTCGCGATCTACCTTCAAAATATAAGCGCGGACACGATCTCCTGAACGCAGGTTCTCTTTTGGGATCATTTGATCGCGACGTAATAAGGCTTCAACACGACCCGATTCAATGATTAATCCATTCTTGTCGGCGCGCTTGACCGTACCGGTCATGATCTTTTCACCCCGCTCGAGGTAATCATTCAAAATTTGTTCACGCTCAGCATCTCGAATGCGCTGCAAGATAACCTGTTTTGCAGCCTGAGCACCAATCCGGCCAAATGCTAATGACTCTATCTGCTCTTCAATATGATCGCCCACTTCGATGTCAGAGATTTGCTCTTTTGCCTCAAATTGCAAAATCTCCTTATCGGGCTCTTGTAAGCCAGCTTCGTCAGGAACAACTAACCAGCGGCGGAAGGTCTCATATTCACCACTATCGCGGTCAATCGAAACACGAATATCCACATCTTCGCTGTAGCGTTTTTTGGTGGCCGATGCCAATGCAAGCTCGAGAGCTTCAAAAACGATCTCGCGATCTACATTCTTTTCACGGGCCAGGGCTTCTGCCAACATGAGAACTTCACGACTCATGATTTTTTTCCTTTGAAATCAATTACAGGGACCAAGCGAGCTTTTTCAACTTCAGCCAAGCTAAATTCCAGCTCAGCAGGAGATCCATCACTCGCCTCAAATAACAAACTAAACTTTGCATCTGGAGAATCTACCGAGCCACTTTTTAGACCCTGCAACATTCCCCTAAAATTCTTTCTTCCTGAAGCTGCAACGCGCAATTTCAGATCAATTTCTACACCTGCGAACCGAATAAACTCAGCAGCCGTCTTAACGGGACGATCTAAACCTGGCGATGAAACCTCAAGACGCTCGTAGGGAACGTTCTCAACTGCCAAGGTATAGGTCAACTGATGACTTACCTTCTCACAATCCTCCACCGTAATCATGCGATCAAAGTCTGGGTTTTCAATCGTGACACGTAGCAAACCACGACCTTCTCGCTCGATATCAACCAGCGAGTAGCCTAGATTGCCAACTTCGGCAAAAATAATCTGCTGTTCTTTCACGCAATCCCCACACAAACATCACCCATTACATCCCGTTTGGCAAAAAAAAATGGGCTTACAAGCCCATATTCCCAATTACCAGAACAGGCCAGCCTACGTTGAACTCAACATCAGCCGGTGAGGTGGGAATTATACCCGAATCAAAAAATCTCTAGTCAAATCAGAAACTTTCACCCGGATTTCGGGGTTTTCTAGGCCCCTTAAAGGGTTTTCCCTTCGCAGGACGCCTTGGTCCGCCATTACCCGGTCCCGCACCTGACCCAGCACTAAAGCCGCTACCATGATGAATCTTTTGGCCCTTGGGGCGTTGTCCGCCCGGCTTTCCTCCGGTTCCCCGTTGACCTTTATGACCAAATCCTGATCGACCGCCCCCATTATTTGAACCTCGGCCCTGACCGGGCAAATGGGATGTGCCCTGCGAATGATTCGAGGCCATGGTGAGAGCCTCCTTAGACCCCCAATACGAGACTGAAGTTTGCATCGGATCAGGCTGAAAATTGGGATCACTCTGGGGATCTCCTCCGGGGCCTCTTCCCTGCGGACCACCCTTGTCTTTATTTCCCATTTGGGGAACTTTTAAGCCGGCAGCTCGCATTAACTGAGTAATATTTTCAAGAGGAACCTCTTCCCACTTACCGCGCCGTAAACGGGGAGGCAATATAAACATACCGTAGCGGGTTCGAATCAAACGAGAGACTACGTGCCCCGTAGCCTCAAACATGCGACGAACCTCACGATTACGTCCTTCGGTTAAAGCCACGGAGTACCAGCGGTTTGCTCCATCGCCACCGCCTTGACTTAAACGCAAGAAGCGGGCTTGACCATCATCGAGTTGAATCCCTGTTTTTAATTGCTCTGCAGATTCAGCAGACAACTCACCCAAGATACGGACGGCATATTCACGCTCAACCCCATAACGAGGATGCATCAAGCGATTTGCCAACTCTCCGGAGGTGGTAAACAACAAAAGGCCTTCAGTATTGAAGTCCAATCGACCAACCGCAATCCAACGGCCTTGACGAGGTTTCGGCAAGCGATCAAACACGCTTGGCCGACCCTCTGGATCGGCTTGGCTAACAATTTCGCCAGCAGGTTTGTGATACAAAATCACACGCGGTGGTTTGGTCTGAATCTTACGATGCACAGGCTTACCGTTAATGCGTACGATATCGCTGGGCCCCACACGCTGACCAATGTGCGCCGGCATGCTGTTAACCGATACACGTCCCTGAATAATCAAATCTTCCATCTCACGACGCGAGCCCATGCCTGCATCGGCTAAGACTTTATGCAACTTAACAGTATCTTCATCTTCAGCATCATCATCGAGACCATCGAGATCTGACCACACCTCATCGCGCAAGCTCAGTGGTAGCTCGTCCACGCTAGCAAATTGCAAGCGCTCTAAATCAGTAGGATTGTCGAGCTCATCAGACTCTTCAGTACCCGCCTTGGTGGTCCGCTGTTCGATCCCGGCTTCATGGGAAATAACACCAGGCTCGTCAACCGGAGTGGGCTCTGAAGTCTCGGGGGCATCAAGAGCAGCATCAAACTCTCCGGACACCACAGAAGCAAACAATGCCTCGGTCTCCGCCTGGAGTTGTGCAGATTTTGGTGCTGGCTTAATGGACTCCCCGCCTATGTCCGCATGAGGGTTCGGCGAATCACGTCGCTTATTTTTATTACCGAACTTACCGCGTGACTTATGGTTTGGTTTATGGAAACGCTTGGGCCCTCGCTCACCGCGATCCTTGCGCTCCCCAGACTCCGCATCTGCCGAGGAAGGGCTATCTTCTGATCCACCTGCTACTGGATTTGGTACGAGGGAGTCTTGATCAGGATTTGTCATCGTGCTCGGGATTACTTGGCGACTCTAAGGGAATCACTGTTTCAACGGTCGCATCAGCATCAAACTCAATCACTGCTTGGCCTAAGGCTTCTGCTGAAATAGAGCCATCTTCTAACATCGGGAGGCTTTGTAAATCTTTTAAGCCGAGATCATCTAAAAACTGTTTGGTGGTTGCATACAGACCAGGTCGGCCGATAGTATCTTTATGACCAACCACCTCAACCCAGCCACGATCTTCGAGCTGACGCATTACATTGCTACTCACCACCACGCCACGTACCTCTTCAATTTCACCGCGGGTAACAGGTTGACGGTAGGCGATGATGGCCAACGTTTCCATAACGGCTCGCGAATACTTTGGCGGCTTCTCTGGCGTTAAGCGATCTAAATACTCGCGCATATTGAGGCGGCTTTGAAAACGCCAACCCGTTGCTATGTTAACCAGCTCCATACCCTTGTCATGCCATTCTTTTTGGATCTCAAATAATATTTTTTGAAGATCAGCAGAAGCCAAAGGGGGTTCTACAAATAATCGGCTTAATTCATTTGCCGTTAAAGGTTCTTGAGCGCAAATTAATGCGGTCTCTACTACACGCTTATAGTGATCAATATCCATACAATTTGGCTAAACAGGATTTACCTGTTTAATGGTTCATTCGCAATCGTCAAAATGGGTTTGGGGTGTTTTCTGGCTAATGCAGGGCTCACTCAAGTTAATTCTGATTTTGGGGATGCCCGGCAATCAAACGAATCTTTTAGTTTCGTAGCAATTTGCACCGATTACCCATTATAAGGTAGGGTCAATACAATAGCCATATGTCGCATTTATCCCGTCCTCCTAAAGCCCATCAACCAACCCGTCGCACCGCACTGAAAGCCATGGGGCTATTTGGTGTCAGCGCCCTATCTGGATGCAGTTTGTTAAGCAAAAGCCGTAAGCCCAATATCGCTCTTGTTTTGGGTTCTGGCGCTGCCAGAGGTTTTGCCCATATCGGGGTCATCAAGATGCTTGAGTCGCAAGGAATTCGTCCAAATATAGTGGTGGGGACTAGCGCTGGGAGTGTGATTGCTGCTCTTTATGCCTCTGGTTATAGCGGTCTTGATCTCAACCGCATTGGTCTAAATCTTGATGAGGCCGCCATTGCAGACTGGGCATATCCATTCGCGGGTCGGTTTGGTGGCTTGATTAAAGGAGATGCACTTCAGAGCATGGTGAATCGTGAGGTTCAAAACAAAGCCATCGAGCAAATGAGCATCCCCTTGGGTATTGTTGCCACAGAACTACACACTGGCAAAGGGGTTCTATTTCAGAGGGGGGATACTGGCCTCGCAGTGCGCGCTTCTTGCAGTGTGCCTGGAGTTTTTCAACCGGCAATGATTCAAGGAAAAGAATATGTCGACGGCGGTCTGGTGGCTCCTGTCCCTGTTCGTTATGCTCAAGAGATGGGTGCTAACTTTATTATTGCGGTCAACATCTCATCCGATACAAACACGTTTAATTCTAGTGGCACCCTAGGGCTTTTACAGCAAACGATCAACATCATGCAACAAAGCATTAATCAATATGAAATTGTCAAAGCAGATGTGCTGATTACCCCACAGCTCAAGCAAATGGGTAGCGCAGACTTTCGTTCCAGAAACGCTGCCATCCTTGCAGGTGAGCAAGCTGCTCAAGAGAAAATTACCGAGATACGAGAAAAACTAAGGATCTTTGAATCGAAATGACTCTTACAAATTACGCGTTTGTATGCGTAATTTCTTAGCTTCCTGAATCAAAGCATTGCGCTCTGCATTGCTAAGCTCATCACTACCGTCTAAACGACGAGCGCCATCAAAACGCTTATCCCAATAGGTGCTCGCTAAATCATCGACACGCACCGTGGAGCCTTTGGCGGGCGAATGAATAAATTTATTGTCGCCCACATAAATACCGACATGCGAGAAGGTCAAGCGCATTGTGTTGAAGAACACCAAATCACCGGGTTGAAGTTCTTCGCGCGTAATGGGCTTACCGACCTTACTCATTTGCGAAGACTTAGGGGGCAATAAAAAACCTAGCTTATCTCTGAACACAAATCTGACAAAGCCACTGGCATCTAAACCCGATTGAGGTAAATCACCATTCCAGCGATAACGAACTCCAATAAGTTGCATTGCCTCGTTAATCAAAGATTCTGTTTTGCTTGATACCGAATCAACTACTTGATAAGTGAAACGAGCAAAGTATGAAGAGGTACTCTCAAGAATGCTCTCAACTTTAGTACCTTCTTTATTGCTTGCCTCTTCAGCAGTATTGGCAGAAAGCAAAGGCGAAGCGAAGCCCAAAACCAGAACGGTCAAGGACTTTAAAGACAAAGAGATCGCTTGCTTTTTCAAAGACATAGCTCAATTCTAACAAAGCTAATCCGATTTAGAAAGCGGTATTGCCGAGATTTATAGTCTAAGTAACTGTTTTTTATAGGAATTTAGATCTATACCAGCTCTGCAGCGGCAAATAAGGCCTTCGTATAAGGCTCTTTAGGGCTCGCAATCATCGCCTCGGTCTCACCGTATTCAACAACCTCCCCACCGCGCAAGACCATCAGTTCATGAGACATCGCACGGATTACCGCCAGATCATGGCTAATGATTAAGTAGGCCAAGTTGTACTTTTTCTGGAGAGCGCTGAGCAATGCTAAGACCTGTTTTTGAATCGACACGTCCAAGGCCGAGCTTGGCTCATCCAAGACCAGAATCTGTGGTTTTAAGATCAGAGCGCGAGCAATTGCAATACGCTGTCGTTGGCCACCCGAGAACTCATGTGGATAGCGCATCATCACTGAACGATCCAGACCCACTTCACGCAAGATCTCAATGACACGCGCCTCACGCTCCACAGTCGATAGCGTTGGTTGATGAATATTTAATCCCTCTGAAACAATATCAAAGATGGTCATACGGGGCGATAAAGAACCAAATGGATCCTGAAAAATAACCTGTAAGTTCGCCCGCATTGCTCTTCTAGCAAGCGGTGACATTGCCTGCCACGATTGGTCCAAAACTGCCACATCACCAGCAAGGCGTGCGGTGGTCTCGCCCAGTAGACCCAAGATTGCCATTGCTAAGGTGGTTTTGCCAGATCCAGATTCACCAATTACACCGATGGTTTGACCTTGCTTTAGTTGGAAGCTCAAGGGTTGCAATACGGTATTGCGTTTTGCCTTGGTAAACCATTTCGCAATGCGCAGACCCGCTCCCGAGAAATTAGACTGGGGATAAGAAACGCTTAAATCATTTACTTTCAGGAGCACCGGCGCTAGGGGCACTAGGGGCAACAGCTCCCTCACAGGCTGACTATTAACCAATTGCTCCGTGTAATTATTTTTAGGGTGTGCAAATACCTCATGGGTAGAGCCACTTTCCACCAAGCAACCCTGATTCAAAACGCCCACACGATGGGCAAAGTGTCTCACTAAATTAAGATCATGGGTAATTAAAAGAATCGCCATCCCTCCCCGCTCTTTAGCCTCTTCTTGCAAGTCTTTTAACAAATCCAAAATCTGTAAACGCAAGCTCACATCCAAGGCGGTGGTTGGTTCATCGGCAATCAATAATCGTGGCTTACATGCCAATGCCATGGCGATCATGGCGCGCTGTCGTTGCCCTCCTGATAGTTGATGAGGATAGGCATGAAAACGCTCTTCTGGTTCTGGTATACCCGTTTTCTTGAGCAATGCAACGGCTGTATTGCGACATTCGGCAAGTGGCAATAAAGGCTCATGCACTTGAACCGCTTCGACAATCTGATTGCCAATGGTAAACAATGGATTTAATGCGGTCATCGGTTCCTGAAAAATCATGGCGATCTCGCGCCCCCGTATCTCCCGAATTTGCTCCAGACTTAAATCCAAAAGATTGACCTCTGTACCATCCGCCCTGCGCCAATAAATTTTGCCAGTAAGGTGCGCTCCCTCAGGCTGTAAACGTAATGGCGAGAGAGCGGTTAATGTTTTGCCAGAGCCCGATTCGCCCACTAAGGCGATCCGCTCACCCACGCCAATCTCCAGCGAGATCTCACGAACTGCAAATTTCTCACGACGACCTATACCAAACGAGAGTGAAAAGTTCTCATAACGTAATAGACTGGTGCTCATGCTTTCACTCCAGTCAGCGGATTGCTCTTGCGGGAGTCAAATGCATCGCGCAAGGC
>JACCEC010666306.1_pt1 | contig 20754 bp, 16 predicted proteins | sample 7450121 | NCBI WGS metagenome assembly JACCEC01 (sample SAMN15323455, study PRJNA562643) | freshwater metagenome | isolation source: river surface water | place: USA:Blue River Watershed | collected 2017-08-18 | reverse complement strand
TCAAAACGTCCTTCAATTAATCTAAAAAATTCTTTAATCATCTTTAGGTAATAATTCAGGATTTTTTAATTCTAATTCAAACATTAATGGGTGAGCTAGTTCTTCAATCAAGTAACTTGAAAACATATACAAATCTTCATCGTCATAATCTCTATGAGATAGAGCTTGAGTTTGAACTACTGGGTGATCTTGTACTATTTGAGGTAATTCATCAAACGTATAAGGTACACCTTCGATGAAATACATACGGACTACCTCACCCATATAGAATACATATGCTTGAGAAAGTGTGTATTTCATAACATTTCCCACTACGATTTATTTAGTGAGAATAGGGACGGGGGGACTTGAACCCCCACGGGCTTACGCCCAGCAGATTTTAAGTCTGATGTGTCTACCACTTCCACCACATCCCCGTGGTATGAGACAATCATAGCATAGGTTGCTGAGATTGTCAAGTGCTCGATGAGGGGATCGAACCCACCTATATCCGATTATGAGTCGGGCGCTTTCACCAGATAGCTAATCGAGCAACAGGTGGGAATGCTGGGACTTGAACCCAGTTCTGCCGCTTATAAGGCGACGGCCTTAACCCATAGGCGACACTCCCATGAACATGAACCTACAGTATCATATTCGTCCTGTTGCTGTCAAGCGATTTTTGAGAGCCTGTCTACGCTTTTTAGCAGCACGTAAAGCTTGGGGCTTGAGGTGCCGCTTCTGTTCTTTTTTGCTATGGTGTTGCCAATTTGGAACAGTCATTGGACTTCCTCGACCCGTGTATGTATATAGCATAGCACCAAAAACCCAAGCTGTCAACCCCCTGTACCAGTTGAATTTCTGGCTCGACTTTTTTGACGATTTTTTGGCGGAAAATTTTTTCCTGATTTAGGGGTTTTGAATTTCGATTTTCAATTGAGGTAAATTGCCGTTGCTTCGATTGTAATTCTATCAGGCTTGACAGACACTTTGTTCTTGGCACCAAAAGATAGAGTGGCTTCCTTCTGAGTTAGTTGTATTTTGCCTAGGTTCTTTCCAACAGTGAGATTAAATTCTTTGTCTGTTAATTCTAGCTTGCCTAATTGTTTTCCAATTTCAGCAACGAATCCTCCAGTAGTAGCTTCAGCTTTAATGCCAGAGCCAGATTTAATTTTGAATGAGTCAGCTTTTGATTTAGCAGCACCCAATTCAAGGATGTAAGTTTCTTGCTGTGATGATTCTGGCTTTGATTTTAGACCACTGATTAATGTTTTAGCTTTTCCTTGAATTTTTTCTGAATAATTCGCCCCAACAGTTAGCGCAAAGTCTTTGTCTACACCAATAGAATAGTTTCCATTTACAATTTGCTTGTAATTTCCAGTAACACCAACTTCATAGTCACCATTAACAGTGTATTTAATACTACCTGGAGTAGAAATTGAAGTTTTAGCTGAAGGATTATACTGTTCTACAGAAGATTCACCAGTTCCTTTAGAGTATTCTCCACCAGTAATATCTCTATTAAAGAATGCAGACTTTAGATCAACTGTGCCTGCATTAATATTAATTTTACCACTTTCTTGACCAGCTTGAATATTAATATCTTTTCCTGAGGTTAGGTTTAATGTATTTCTGGCATTTAAGCTGATGTTATCACCTTTAATTGCTACATCACCACCAACACATTCAATTAAAATATCCCCGTAAACCTTAAGTGAGTATGCAGGCAATTTTGTTTCTGAAATGTTGCCATCGCCAGTAGTTTCTTTTTTTACTTCTCCGTCATCTGGTCTCCCAGTAACTTCAATAGAAACAGAACCACTTTTTTGTATATTTGCTTCGGAAGACATTACCATCTTCCCACCACAGCCAGACTGTGAGGGGGAACCTGCGGTAAAAATCATATTGTTGTTATTATCAATATGAAAAGCTACTTTACCGTTGTATAAAGCTATTCCAGAAGACCCATCTTCAAACTTATAAGTTGTTAAGCTGAAGTCACCAAGTATTTTTGTAAACTCAGGAATAGGAGCACCAGTATAAGATGCAGTAGTAGATCCTACACTCGATACTTGACCTTGAGTTTTTTCTGGGTTAGATAATGGTTTATTAGTTACAGACATTATGGACAATCAATATATTTACCAGTGCCAATCTTGGCATATCCTTTTCTTTCTAGTTCCTGACTATCTAGGCAAGTTAGGCTAGGCAATACTCGGGCACCAGAGCCACCGCCACCTACAATTTTAATCGAAGGAATCTGTTTAAAGTCACGTAGTCTATCAACGACTTCTACACTGAATACATATCCATCACTGTTGATTCTTGCTTTTGCAATGCCTGGTTCTCCATTGACATACACGGTAGGCTCTGAAGTATAACCTCTACCAGGATTTATTAATGTATAGGAATCGATAACACAAGTTAGATTTAAATTATCTGCTGTAGATTTCTTATAACCAACACCAGTTCTAGTCATTCTAATTTCAGATACTTTACCGTTCTCATCTAACAATGCGATAGCTGATGCACCATATCCAGCCCCAGTAATAATAACCTTAGGGGGTTGTTGATATGGACATCCTTGCTCAATGATAGGTACACTAATTATACCACCATTATCGTCTGTTACAGGAGTTCCTGCAGTTGGAGGATTAATACAAGGATTAATGATATCAATTATATTAATGTCTTTGGATGCTTCCTGACCAAGTATTGTTACTGATGTACTTGATGTTGTTCCATTGATAATAAATGTTAGGTTTTCATTTGCTTCAAAGCTCGCATCGTCAGCAAGACCTACATAAACTTTTGCGGTATTGTTTAATACAACAAAAGTGTCTGTGGTTTTTCCATTTAAGAAATCAGATGAAGTTATGTTTTCGCCAAGAAGAGTGTATCTTAATACCGTACCGTCAGCAACATTTTCTGTAGTGATTGTGTAGATAATTGTTTCGCCCTCAGAATATTCAGTCTTGTCTGATTTAACTAAGAAGGTTGGAACGATTTCTTCTTCAGGAACAAATGGATCTGGGCTAATCAATACATCAACTGATGCATTTGTTCCATCAATTGTGAATGTAAGTAGTTCAGCAGATTCAATTTCGCCATCTCCAGTGATAGTGATGTCAACTTCTGCTTGGTTAGAAATAATTTCAACTGATCCTGTTAAAGAATATCCAACAATATCTGTTCTGGTAATATTATCGCCAGATAAAGTATAATTTAATGTTGTGTTGTCAGAAATATTAGTAGTCTTAATTGTATATTTAATTGTTTCTCCTTCAGAAACACTGTTTCTATCTGATGTTACTAAGTACGAAGGAGTTAATGAAGTTTCTCCTAAAATTAGAGCAGATGTTTCTGCGTTTGTATCATCGATTGAAAAAATTATTCTTTCATCTACAGCATCATCTCCACGCTCTGTGGTCAATACTTCTACAGTAGCTACACCATTTTGTATTGTAAATGTTCCAGTTAATTCTCCATTTGAGATATCAGCTTCTGTAATATCTCCAGTTAAAGTATAATTTAATGTAGTATTATTGTCAACGTTTTCTGTGGTAATTGTGTATGTTATTTTTTCCCCACCATTATAAAAAGATTTGTCTGAAGTAACAAAGTATCTTTTTATTGTGGGAACAATGGTGTTTGCTGTCTGAGTTGATGATACAGTTCTAGTTGTAGTTAAACTTGGAGCATTGATTGTTGATAGCGAAGATCTAGATGTTTTAGTATCATCTGTGTCATCAGATGCTGGCGTTGACGTTGCAGATGATAAAGAATAATCCAATATTTCGCAATTGAAAGTGTTACCTTCTGGGAAATAAGAAATCATTCCCGTTGGAGTTACATTTTCAAAAAGGTTGATGGAAAAATCTTCCGTACCTTCTTTGCTAGAATCTATAAAAGTTCTGAAGGCAAGTGTTTTTTGTGTCTCGCCAGCAGAGAAGCCAATCGTAGAACTTGCTCCAATATATTCATAGTCATTCCCTCTCACTGCAGTTCCATCTATTGTGGAGAATGAGATGCTAGAAGAAACGGTGGTGTTTCCAGATCTTAATATTGTAAACTTAGCTATTCTTCCTTCGACAGTAATAATATCCGAGCACTGATAAATCAATGCGTTGGATAGTGATGTAGATGTGGATGAACTTGTTGGAGATGATGCTGGAGTAAATATTCCCCCAACAAATGTGATTGCAGTGCCAGCAATTTCTCCTGCGGTCTTTGCATCGTCGCAAACATAATCGCCTGCACTAGGTCCAGATTCAATTTCAGATATTAATTTCTCAAGCCAATCTTCTGATTCATCTAAACCACAATCAACACATTCTTTTGATACCTTTTCACACTGAGCCTTTGGACCATCACATGAGATACCAAGTAGCTGAAATACTTTATTAATAGCAGATCCAATTAAATTTAATGGAGAAGCAAGAGCGCCAATTAATTCTTGTAAAGGACCAAGGACAGAATTAATTACACTGTCAAGTAATGACACTAACTCATTAATAATTCCATTGATTAGTGTATCAACAAGACAAGCTGCTGCTCGGAAAGCTTCCATTAAATATCCGAACAGAAGATCAGTAAGCCACTGTGCAATTTGATCTGTAATGTCTTCCATTGCACAACCAAGATCATCAAGAACTTGATTCATTAAATCAATTACTGGTTTTAATCTGCTTTCTTTTTTAGTAATTGGTTGGAATGGTTTAATACCTAGATCTGGATTTACAGGACCTGTATTTACATTACCCAGATCATCTGTTGCAGGTACATCTGTCTTCAAAGTTAAATCAACAAGTGAATTAATTCCGTCACGAATAACTTTTACAATTTCACCTTTGATTCTAGCAATAAAACTTTTAACTAGTCTAACTGCTTTATTAACATACGTTCTGGCATAATCTGCATAGCGTGTTAACTCACCATTTATTTTACTGACATAATAATCCCCAAGCTGACCACCAGATTGTTGATTAGCGGCCAACATTCCCGACAAAATATTTGTCAAACCACCTTTCAAATCATTCTCAGAACCACAGTTTGGGTTAGCAATTTCAACACAGATCTTAGATCCAGTTGGATTTGTTGCTGTATTTTCTGCAAACAATCCATAGAAAGCTGCGGTTTGAAATCCTGGGACAGCATCTGCTGGTAATCCTGCTTCACCAACTTTAGTATACTTTGTATCGTCTTTAGTTGTATCTCCCTCTACCTTTTCTTTTTCTGGTAGCGGAGAATGTTTGTATGGATTTCTGTCTGGATCTAAAAATGTAGTAAATGATTTACAAGATTGACCTGGAGCAGGATCTGTTTCTACATTTTTAAGAAGAGTTGCTCCTGCGGTATGTCCAATCGATCCCATGATGATTGGTTTCTGTCTATCGTTATCGAGATAGAAACCAATTACCCAGTTACCTACTTTTAAATTTACGCTAGCGCCTGTGCTTCCGCCATCTGTAAATGGGGAAGTCACTGGCATCATTACATTTGCCCATGGCAAATCATCAGTCTTGGTAGCATTACAATCTTTTAAATGCTGACCAACAATTCTTACACGGTATCTGCCAGACTTTTTCGGGTCATCATTTCTACCACTTTCAATCTGACCAACCCACCAGTTAAAACCGTCAGAACCAATCTGATGTATAGGATATAAAGAAGCTAGCGTTGGTTCCATATCACTTTACGTTACTTGAATACTCTTTAATGCCGTAGGTGTCTCTAATTAACTCTAACTTAGTAGTGCATGTAGAACTATTTAGGAACACATTGTTATGTGATAGTTTTGAAATTAAATATGTGCCACTGTTTTCTTCATCATATGGTTTAACATTTCTTTCTTGTTCAGCACTAACGTTTGGGATTAGAATTTTAATCTTGTCTCCGACTTTTAGATCTGTGTTTCCAGGAATAGTAATTTCCATCTTCTGATTTTCCATCAAATATCTTCTAGAAATTCCTTGCGACACATAATACTTTTGATAATCTGGGAATGATGCCTTAGCTTCTCCGCCATCTCTTTCTTCTGGCGATGCAGGATCTTCTCCATCAAACCATGTTTCGTGATCGAGAACCATCGACATAACTCTAGAAGGATATGATGATAGTTTATTTTGGAATGCTGGCAACTTGTCTTGACTTCCTAGGTGAGACATATTCTTAAAGGTTTCACTCAAATTATAAGTGTACTCTTCGTAAGCACCAGTAGAATAATTATAGAATACCATGTATGTGGAAAATATTCCATTACGCAACTGATCAATCATGTCAATTTCATTATCGAATTTATATTCCTCAATTGTATAAAAATTGTTTGAGTTTACTGGTTCTACAAGTGGTCTGAAAGTATATGTAGCAACAGGAGCAGCACCACCAAAAGAATCAGATCCATCAGAACATAAAAGGTCCATCGATTTATAAACAAACCCATCTTTATTTTCAAAGAAAAGATACCCAGCAGTTCCAGATGCTTTCTTAGTATCTTTTGGAAGTGAAGTCTTTGAATTATTATTTGATGTAGTTGTTTTTGTTTCCGAAGGATGAGAAGCGTTTCTTGATACAGATTTATACATTAATGATTGTATAATTGCATGTGCTTTCTTTCCATTGGGATAGAATTTTACATTATATTTTGCAGCTTCAGTTTCAATTTCTTTATCTGTCATCAAATATTCTTTTAGAATCTTCTCGACAATTTTATTTGGCAAACCAGATAAAGGTTCTGTGATTCGTACACCCTCATTATATAAAGCTTCTTTAGATATTAATGCCAAATTATACTGTTGAGTATTCTTAGTAAAATTTCTATTGTAAATCTTCCAGACATATAATTCATACTCTGAGGTATTACCTCGCACATCCTTTATCTTAACAACAACTTTTTCGCCACCCTGAATTGGTAGATTACCAATTAAGTTCTGACCACTATCCATCACATTAATAACAGCAGTCACGAAAGGAGAAAAAATATCTTCATAATAAAAGAATCCTGTAGTTAATCTTGTGATGTTATAGCGTGTATCATCTACATCATATAGAGATACTTCTAAGAGTTCAATACTTTTAATTGAGGGATTTGACATAATTACCAGTTGCTATTGCCGTATATAGGAGCTTGAGGATTTGCTATCGAGAATGGTGATGAAGTTGCATTCAAATAACTTGGTGTTGTTAACCCAGTAAATGTAGGTTGTGGAGTGGCAGTTAAGTTTACAGCCGTAGGTTTTTGTGTTGGTTTACCTTTTTGTGGTGATGGAGCAGTTTGACCTGGAGCAATTTTACTGACTGGAGAAGGAGCTTGTCCTGTAGGTGAGATAGGTGCTACTGTGACGTTCCCACCAGCTCTGACATAGTTATCAACATAAGGTGCTGGATCAATCTTATCTTTTATTGTACCATTCCATCCTCTACCAAGTTCAAAGTGTAGATGAGCACCAGTAGATACTCCAGTGTTTCCTACCTTTCCAATTACAGTAGCTTGACCAGCAACATTTTGTATTTTATCTCCTTTCTTAACATTAATTTCGCTCAAATGACCATACAATGTATATGATCCATCATCATGTTTTATAACAACATATTTACCCCAACCAGATGATCCTAAATTACCTACTTCTTCAACTGTTCCAGGTTTAATTACTGATATTGGTGCTCCTTCTTTCCATGCACCTCCAGCAATATCTATACCACCATGGTCAGAAGAAGCCCCTGCCTTAGGCGATGTTCTTTTACCAAACTTGGAAGTTATAAATTGAGAAGCAGTAGATCCTCCAGATGCAGTCATAGCTGCACCAAAAGATCCTCCACCCCCACCACCAGGAGGGGCACCACCTCCTCCAGATGTACCAGAAGTTTTTTTCTTTTTGTCTTTATCTCCTTTCAAAAATTCTGCTAATTTTGCTGGGTCAAATGTAGCTGCTTGTGCAGAACCACCCATCATTGTATTGATAATATTTGCTGGCAATCCAAAGACCCTAGCAAGTGGAGACATTATAACATTAAAAAATGGTTTAAACAAATTAGATATACCACCCAAGTTGTTTAATGCAGAACTAAACACAGACAATAATAATCCTCCAGCAGCTTGTGTTGGTAACTGTAATGCTTTTGACAGTGGTTCAATTACATTTTTATCATTTTGTTTCTGGGCTACATTATTATTTCCTAGTAAAGATTTGCCAGAATTTCTGTTTAAAGGAATGACCGCAGTGGGTTTATCCTGTCCTAATGTAGTTACGGTTGGGTTATCTACTATTCCACCTTCAGCAAGTTTCTTATCTACTTTTGTTGGCGAAGGTGCTTTTGATTCTGCCTTTGGCATGACAACTCCACCTTCAGAAAGTTTGGGAATAGATTCCATGAATGGTGAGTAACCACTTATGCCAGGCATTCCTTCAGGAGATCTAACCCATGGCTCTTTTGAGCCCATTGGTAATGGACCAACTGGATTTGAATACTGAGTATCAACTGGCTTGACGCCTCTGCTGCCACCACCCCCTCCTCGACCAAATCTAACTTTACTAATTAATTTTTTTGGACCACCAAGACCTTTTAATCTAGATCCTTTTCTTCTCAATAATCTACCAATACCTCTACCTCTTCTTCTACCAAAAGGAAGGTCAAATAATTTTCCTAGAATGCCTCTGGATCTTTCTGCTTTTTGTTGTGCTGGTTCTCCAAAAGAATAGTCTGCAGTGCTAGTCATATCTTCTGCAGATTCTATAGAAGATTCTCCAGAAGCCATTTCAGCATCTTCTTTTTGATCAAGTTTTAAGTCAAGCTCTTGTTGTTCTATTCGGATCTCTTGTTTTTTGATGTCATTATTTTTATTAAAGAATGATTTTATTTCATCAAATCCAGATACAATTTTTTCAACTACACTAGTTACTTTGTCATCAGCATCGGCTGTTTTTTCTTCTGTTGTGGAAATTGATTTTAGTTTATTTGCTAAAGCATCATATGAATTACTTACAGATGAAAATGCTTTATCTAAAACATTTTTCAATCCATCATCTTTAACTTGAACAGAATTTTTGTCAGTCGTTGGTGTAAATAATTCTAACTGTTTAAATGGTTCTGGTTTTATAGCTTGTTCTGCTGGCTTAACAAGCTGTTCGCCACGAATCAAAGCAGAAAACCTTTGGCGTTTAGTTAATGCAGGGTCTTCTGTTTCAGATGGATCTTTACTAAAGGTTCCTTTTGTTCTTCTGAGAAGATCACCACCAAACTCATGAGCTAAAGCTTTACCAAAAAATTTTCCTTTTTTCCTAGAAGATTTTTCTCCAAGCAGTTCTTGTAATTTTTCTTCTTCTTCTTTGGTTCTGTTTGGTTTAGCTGATAATGTTTTGATTTCTTGGTCACGAAACTTTCTTTCCTCTGCAGCCATTTTAGCTGCAGACATTATTTTATCTCCCAGGTAAGCATTTAAATTACCTGGGTCTGCCTTTTCGTATGCAAAAGTTCCGTATGACATTTAAAAATGCTACCTGTTTTATATTTAGTTTAGGTTATCGCAAGCCTTAACTTCATTATATCTGAATAACCAATTGATTTTTGAGCTTTCTCGTAGCTTTCATTTGAGGGTAAATTATTTTGAGCTTGTAAAGAAGCAGGAGGAGACCCTACGCCAGTATTTACAAAAGCTATTACAGACTGCTCTTCATCAACAACAGATCTCATTACTTGAGGGGTTGAAGATGACTGTGGAGAAATAGATGCTAATTGATTTTTCTTATCACTACCTAAATTTTTAGTATCAAAAACAGAGGATAATTTTTGTGGTTTATTTTGTTGTTCATTATTTTTTACAGATGCTGCTGTCCCTGCATTTTGTGATTTAGGTGTTTGTGGAGTTTGTTGTGGCTGTGTGGCAGTTGGAGATTGCGTTGCCCCCATAGATGGTATAGAAGCGGCAGGTTTCCCTCTCATTTTCCCTGTACCATATGCCCAATAAAAAGCATTACCTCCCCCAGGTCTTTGAACAACATCTGAACCAGAAGCACTAGCAGTAAAATCTGTTCTCCCTTGCACAAAAGCTGCTGCTTCTTTTTGTAGGGTTGGATTTTGTAAAGCTTTAGCAGCATTTTCTGCTTTTTGTTTTGCTTGTTGAATTGATATTGGTTGACCTCTTTTTTCATAATAATATTGTATAGCTGCTGCTGCACTATCAGCATCAGTAATAGACTTCCAAATTGGTGCTACTTTAGTTCCTGGTCCTGTAGATGCTTTTGGATCCGTAAAGGCAACTTGATATTGACCATCTCTAGTCAATATATCATATACACTAGAGCCATAAGCTCCATCGGCTAATCTATTATAAACAGATTGTGCAACATCAGCAACTCCTTGTGCTCTACCATCTTCTAATGCAGCTACAGCAGCAAGAGTCCAGAAATCAGTTCCTTGTCCCATTGGGGCTCCTCCACCTCCCCCATCAGTTGTGCCAGAAGGTTTGTTATCTTTATCATCATCTGTTTGCTGCAAGTTTAAGAATTTCTTTATAGCTTCAAATATACCACCAAGTCCTCCTCCAGACAGTTTAGTTTTTACTGATGAAACATCTCCCAATCCATCACCAATATCTGTTGTTAAAGCATACGCTGGAGCACCATATAACTTTTCTAATGGAGCAATAATATTTTGTAGTGATGGTTTTATCGGTGCCGCTGCTGGTCCAACACTAGATATAACTTGCTTAGTAACGCCCAACAGAACACTAACAGAATGCATGGCTGGATTTGTGGGTGCCATAGAAGATAGTATATCAGGAACACCAGATTTTGACAATGGAACAATAGCTTCTGGTCCTGCTTCCCCAACCATAACTCTAGTGCCACGGTTTACTACACCCCCCTCAGCTAGTTTTTTCTGTGGGGTAATAGGTGATGGGACAGCGGAGCCATCAGGATTTCTAAAAATTCCATCTGGTCCCATAGTTGGCTCAGATGAACCTACAGCTTCTGGAAAAATCATGTCCCCCAAGATCGGTCCCAAAACTCTACCACCCAAAAATTTAGCTACTCCTCCTAATCCTCTACCCAATCCACCAAGTATTCTACCACCAGTATTTCCAGCACCACCAAGAAGTCTACCAAACCTACCTAGATTTTTGCCAAACCAGTTTTTAGTTTTGTCTAAGAATTTACCACCTTCTTTTCTAAAGTTATTCCATTTTCTTCTACCATATCTTCTTCTTGTTCCTGGTCTCCTTCTTCTTTTTCTATCAAAGTCAAAATCAATATCAAATCCATCACTAGGACCTTCATCTTGTCCGTCACCAAAAATAAAATTATCTCTTTTATCTTCAAACTTTTCATCGCCAAATGAATAATCAAATGTGGATGATAGATCTTCGCCACTTTCTAACTTAGCTTCTTTTTGAGCAGCTACAGCATCATTTATAACATCTCTTTGGAGTACAAGTTGCTTAGATTTAATCGCAACAATTTGCTTTTCAAGTTTGTTTGATGAAAGAATTGCTTTTTTTACTTCTTCAAATTTGTTTAATAAGTCTAGTAGCTTATCATTTTTTTCTACCTTTGTTGTTGATACAGTAGCTTTTTTATTGATAAAAGAATCTAATACATTATTTAAATTTACAAATGATTTTGATAAATTATTTACTTTGTCTGATACGACTTTCTTAACAGACTGATCATTTACAGAAACAACTGCTGGAGAATCATCAAATAAACTTAACTGTACAGCATTGGTAGAAGCACTTGGTTTTACAACCTCATCTGCTGGCTTTAAATAATTTGAAAGAGTTGCTGCAAATCTTTTGCCTCTAGATAGTGCTGGATCTTCTGCTTCGGTTGGATCTTTGCTAAAGGTTCCTTTTGTTCTTCTTAAAAAGTCGCCACCAAATTCATTTAGCAATGCTTTCTTTAAAAAGAATCCACCTTTTTGCTGTGGAGCACCAGCTAGTTTAGCATTTTTTCTAGCTACAGCAGCTAGCTTAAATGCATCTGATATTTTATTGCTAAGATACGCATTAAAATTATCTGCTCTTCTCGATGGCAAATCGTAAGCAAATGTTCTTGGCTTTTTAGTTTTTTGTACCTTTGGTTTAGTAGGTTTTTTAGCTCTTGGCTTCTTAGCTTTTGGTGTTTTCTTTGGCTTCTGTTTTGTTTGTTCTGGGTCTTCTTTTATAGATTCTAATAGATCATCAAGGCGATTATTAAACGCATCTTCCATGCGTTTATCTAGATCATCTTCAGGTTCTTCCTCCACCTCTTCATCTTCTTCATCACGTATAGAATCTAAAAGATCGTCTAAATCATCCTCTTCTATTTCATCAACAAACTCATCTGATATTTGATCCTCTAAAAATTCATCTTCATCTTCTTCTGGCTCAGCATACTTAGATTCAAATGCTGGATCGACAGTATCAATGTAAACATATGGATACTCTTCTTCTACACCTGGAAGGTTAATAGTTTCTAGAATCTTTTCTAAAATTTTATCACGATGATTTGAAATTTCAATCCAAGGAATACCAAGAGTATCCTTCAACCATTCAACAACTACAGCTTGTTTTGGTCCTTTAGGTAGAGGAGATTTGCCAGCAAAATAAATTGCTGCATCCAAATCAGATTCAAATTCAGGTTCCCACCTGGCTCTATTCCCATGAAGATACCCCATCGTAGGAGGAAGCTTCACATCGGCAGGAAGCTTTACACGAAATACTTCATCTGATAATTGATCTTCTAGTATTTCTTGCTCGTATGCTTTTTCATCTAGAAGTTCAGCAATAATATCATCAGCAAGATTTTCCAAATCTTTCTTTGGATTCCTTGGTGATATTACATATCTTCTATCTGATTTTCTTTTTACAGATATTTTTTTGCCAGTACGCTTTAACTTCTTTTTAACTTTTTCTTGTACTTTTGGTACATCTAAATCTGGATTTGAGATGCCATAAAATTCTTTTAATTGATTACGAATTGATCTGATGCCAGGTGTTTGTTTACCTATCATTAGATCTGTATCAATACCATCATAATAATCATTAAGATCTGAAGGAGCTAGCCAAGTATCTCTACCTTCTACAATTTTTTTAGCCTGAGCGATTCCTTCATCAGTTAAAGGAAATACACCATAAGCAATAAGAGATCCAACAGCAATTTCTATATGTGCCTGGTTCTTTATTTTCTTTATAGCTTTATCAGGTATCATCTCTGCATTGCTTTGGCTTGTTCTTCCTTCTCTTTAATGTATTGATTTAATAGGGAAATGTAAATAGTTCTTTCCCAAGGCACCCAGTTTTCTATTTCTGTCAAACTATATTTATGTTCCTGAATTAACGTAAAGTTTGTTCTATAATAGTTCTCAAGATTATTATAGAACAAACTTATGCGAAAAAACTTTGCAAGCCCTCCAATGTATAATTAGATTCAACTCCAGTGTTAGGATTCACAACACTAAATTGATGCTTGAGAATAGGCATCGTTTCAAAAAACTCCTGAACTTTTTCAAATTGTTTCTGAGTCATGTGCTCAATGAAATTAATTACATCTTTACGAGGAGTCTCGGCTACATCCCAAACTTCTTCGCCCTGGAAAATTTGATCAATGCAATCAGCTAACATATCGAATACTTCATCTGTAGTTTCAAGATCTTTATTTAATAGAGTAATCTTAACAAACTTATCCATAGATGGATACTTCATGACAAGTCCCATATCATCGTCAATCATAATCTTGTTCGTGTGATTCTCTGGTTTTTGTACCTGAACATCAAGAAGATTGACAGTAACATCCACCTCAGTAATACCATCGTCTAGGCAAGTAACTTTAAGTTTAATTTCTTCTCCCACTGAAGCAGCACGAATTCTAAGGAATAGATACTCCAAATCAAACGTAGCTAGATCTTCTATTTTAATTCTACTGATAATACAGCTCTTTAAAATATTTTTAACAGCACTTTCAATTTCTTTTTCGTCTTCGCTTTCCATTGCAAGCAGAAGAACTTTTTCTTCACGAACTAAAAATGGTCTGTACTTAATTTTTTTACCTGTAGATGGCAATTCAGTTTCATAAGTTGGTACTGAAGGAATTGGTAAAGAAGACATAGCAATATATCACTTTTAGTTTATACTGTATTTAGCCATCAAAATTACGGATGTCATTATAAACCACAGCATGTCTAGTGTAATAAAAATTAGCCGTCACTTTAGTAACCTGCGATGCTCCATAAGATAAAGGAACAGCATCTATACTATATGGGTATGCGTTAATCATCGTATATGATATAGAAGCTCTGCCGTTAGATGCATTCACTCCTTTTTCTGTTTTGGTAACAATGATATTAGAATAAAATGTTTCTGGGTAAGAAAGTCTGACACTAGCATCCGCAAATATACTATTACCTCCAGAAGATCCAGCACCGCTTTTTAAATCTTTTAATGTTTTGTTTCTTTCGTTTCTTGCATTTAATTCTCCACCACCTGTGGCATAATTAAAATCCTGAAATATCCATCCATACCATATATTTAAAAACTTCAATGGTATCATATTTGCATCACACATCCAACTCAATTGAAAGTCACTATACATTTTTGAGTGTGGATAATAAACATTATTTTGCCCAAGAATTCTACCGTTAATCTGACCAGTTGCTGCTTGAATGTTTGGTAGTTGAGCTTCATCACAAAATGTTTTTAATATAAAGCTTGGGTCGGAAGCATTTGGTTCTTTTGGATTAGTGAAACTTCCTACATTTGCCGTGATGCCATAAGACTTAAATCGTTCAGTCAATCCCGATGCTTTACTGCCAAAAGTAAAATCTACATCAAAATTATTACTGAAGGACATGCCTCCATTTTTTGCTATTGCTGTTAAAAACGTATCTATAGACACTTCTAAATAGGGTGGAGGTTTATTTATATTTATGGCTTACTCTGGATTATACAAACCTATCAACCCACAAAAGTACAAAGGGAATCCCACTAGAATTATTTACCGCTCTATGTGGGAAAGAAAGTTTATGGTTTTTTGTGACAACAATCCAAGTATAGTTGAGTGGGGTAGTGAAGAAATTATTATACCATATCGTTGCCCTACTGATGGCAAAGTGCATAGATACTTTCCAGATTTTTATGTAAAAATTAAAAGTAGATCAGGTGTTATAACAAAATATTTGATTGAAGTAAAACCAAAAAAGCAAGTAGAAGGACCAGCAAAACAACCAAAGAAAAAAACTGCTGCTTGGAAAAGAGAAGTGATGACTTACATAAAAAATAAAGCTAAGTGGGAAGCAGCAGAAGACTTTTGTGAAGATCGTCAAATGAAATTTCTAATCCTCACAGAAGATCACTTAGGAGTATAACATGGCAGCCAAGAATAATTTAAAGCCAAAACCATACGCCCAAAATAATAACGATAGATGGGGCTACTTAACAGGGCATGAATTAAAATCACTGAATGATTATACCAGAGATCAGCTACGTGCCATTGCATTTAAATACGGTATTTCAAATGCTTCTCGTAAGACTGGTGAAGAAGTAATAAGTCTTATAGAAAAATCTAAAGGTTATAAAGAAGCTGGCAAAAAAGAAGGTTACAAAACTATCTTTGAAAAGGTAAAAGAAAAGACAGCAGGAGAAGCTAAGAGTTTACAATGGTATAGAAATGAATTGAAAAGTTTGGTGGCATCTATTAAAAGAGAACCATCTAGAATGAACGAACAAGAAAAGTTCGATTCTATTGGAGCTTTAGTCAACCAAGATCAAAATGTAAATCGTCGTAGAGTTTTTCCTGGACATTTTTATTTCTTTGAGTATAAAGCAGAAACAGATTCACTACCTTACTATGACAAATATCCTTTAGTGTATGTACTAAACGTATCAGGGTCAGAATTTTACGGAGCAAACCTTCATTATATTCACCCCAAAAAAAGACAAATTGTTATAGAAAAATTATTGAATAATCAAATTGATATTCCCAAGAAAATTATTCATAAATATCTAAACAAGAGGTGTAAAAGTTTGTTTTTAGATCTTGCTAAAACTGAATGGTTAACTGCTTGTCATCTTCCTGTAGAAGATTTTGTTTTGATGAAAGGTGACGGCAAATACGAGTATCCTAAAGAATATGTTTGGGAAGAAATGGACCAATATTGGAATGATCGTATTAAAGGAACCAGAGTTGTTAAAGGACAAAACGCAAAAGATAAACAAAGAGTTAAGTAATGGCAGAAAAAACTACTATAACTTTTAAACCTGGCAAACCGACATCTTCAATTTTGAAGTATCCTAAAGATAAAGTTTATGATGACTCAACTGATTATGTTCGTTTTGATTTTTATAAGTATACTCCACCATTTTCCAATACCACTTCTACGTTAGACGCTAACGGAAAGCCATCAACTCCATTTAGAACTGCAGCGGAAACTTACAAAGCATCTATTTCAAATCTGCAACCATCAAAGCTTGGGGTAGATACTATTATGATGTATATGCCAGAAGATATTGGTGCAGAATACAAATCTGACTGGGGCGGCAAAGGCTTCACAAACGTTGGTGCTGATGCAATGAGAGCTGCGGGAGGAAACTCAGGGTCTTTAGCTGCTGCCATCGAAGGAGCTACGAAAAGAGTTCCTAGCTTAGAAGCTCAGGCTCTCGTAAATGCTATAAATGCATTGCCAGGAAACATTGGAGGATCTATAAACATTAATGATGTTCTTGGTGGTATTGGTGGTGTAATTTTAAACCCAAACGCAGAGCTTATGTTTACTGGATTTGAAATGAGAAGTTTTGGTCTGCGTTTTAAAATGGTTGCTATGAGTGGAGAAGAAGCCAAGGTAATCCGTGACATTGTAACAACTTTTAAGAAAGCAGCACTTCCTAGGATAGGTGAGTCACCTGAAAATAGTATTTCAGGATCTTTAACAAAACTTTTTACAGGAGATTCTGAACAAGCAAGAGATAATAGAAATTATATTGGCATACCTAATCTATGCTGGGTTCAATTCATGAAAGGTGGAGAACCTCATCCATTCCTTACACAATACAAAACATGTGCTATCACTAATGTATCTGTAAATTACACTCCCGATGGTGCATATGCCACCTACAAAGGAGGAGAACCTGTTGCTGTAGAGCTAACCCTAGGATTCGCAGAAACAAAACTAGTTTACTCCGAAGATATTGTTTACGGAGGAGCATCATACTAATGTACTTTTCATATATTCCGTACATCAAGTACGACGAAAAGCCAATTAAATATCCTTTTTCTGAAGCAGATTATACAATAACAAAAAATTTCTTCAGAAGATACAAGGTTAATGATGATGTATTTTCCTACGCAGTATTTTTTAAAAGATACAGCATTCAAGATGTTGATAGATTAGATACGTTAGCACAAGAAGCATACGGTAATGCTTTTTATGATTGGATTATTGTGCTAACAAACAACATGATCAATCCATTGTTTGATTGGCCGATGTCAGAATATGATTTAAGAAAACATGTAGAAGCTAACTACGAAAATCCATATTCAGATATCAAATACTACAGAACTTACGAAATAAAAAATAGCAAAGGTGAAGTAGTTCTAAAAGAAAATTTAATTGTTGATGAAAATTTTTACAATTCTCCGTTCAAATATTGGGATACTAATCAAACTATAACAGTAAACGGTAGCGAAATTTCTAGACCAATTACTGTGTTTGAATATGAACAAGAAGAAAATGAAAAGAAAAGAGAAATCTATTTGCTGAAGCCTAGATACCTAGACTCTTTCATAGAAGAATTTAGAAAAAATAATTTGTATAAACAATGTTCTGATTACGTCACGGCACAATTAAAGAAAACCGCAGCATAAAAAAGGGGGCTTACGCCCCCTTTGCTATATCAGTCTTCTTCAGCAAGTCGTGCGAAGTAACTGAGAGCATCGTCGTCATCTTCAGTATTAGTGAAGGAAGGAAGGTCCACATCACGGGCAGTGTTAGCCACAGGAGTAGGTTCTTCATCTTCTTCTTGCTGTGCTTGACGAGCTGCAGGAGCAGCACCAAGAACAGAATTCAAACGTGTCTCAAGTTCTTCATAAGTTTTGAACTCGCTCGCATTCGTGAATGCTTCCAGCGAATACTGTTGCTTCCAGATTGCTTCCAGTTCATCATCGTCGTTACTAAGAGCAGCAGGCGAAGAAAATTCAGAAGCATCATAATTCCAGTATCCACCGATGGTACGAATCTTGATCTTGAAGTTAGCACCTTCCCAGAAATCAAAAACATTCACTGGGGTTTCATCTTGGAATTCAGGCTGCATAGCGGCGAGGATCTTGTCATGAATCTTCTTGCCATACTTAAACAGGAACACCTTACCGTTGTTGTCGGGGTTCTTGGGATCGTTCACAACATAAATGTTGCTGTAGTAAGACAGCTTACGCTTACGATCACGGGCAACGTTCTTATCAGATTCAATACCACTATTCCAAAGCTTAGTGTTCTCTGCACAAACAGGACACTTATCGCCATTGGTGGTGGGGCAGTTTTCGATCAGCCAACCACCAGTACCTTTGAAGGCATGATTGTAAACCTTAGCCCAGGGCACCGACTCACCTTCGGGAGCGGGCAGAAAACGGATAACGGCATAGCCATTACCCGAAGCGTCAAGCTCGGGCTTCCAGAGCCTATCGTCGGCACCATTGCTGGTGCTGGACTTTTCAAGTTCTTTCTGAAGGAACTCAAAGTTGCTCTGAGACTTGCGCTTAAGATCAGCAAAAGACATAGGATTTTCTCGGATAAATTGGATTTGGCTTGTGTGACGCTGGATCACCTAGTCATAATAACACAGGCTCAGGGCTGCGTCAACCCCCCTGAGCCTCTAGTTTTTGTTTCATTTCATGAACCTTTTTTAACAGGTCATCGAAAATACCATTCATGTCAAGCTCTGGATTAGCTCCAAGCATAATAGCAGATTGCTTCATGCTCTCAACCATTTCCTGAGCTTCATCATCATCACTCAATTTCAATCTCGTATAAAAGATTTTTTGTTTTTCAATCAACGTTTCTAATACGTTGAAGTATTCCATTTTTTTCTCAGAAGGCAATACAGGAAATGCAACCATAGATTGAAAGCAGAACTTTTGAAGTTCTGCCATTTCCTGTAGATCACCTCTCACCATTTCAGACTTAAAAAAATCAGTCATATTATACAAGCATAAGTTTTGCTCTTGAGGTTTTCTTCATGAAGTTTAATTTCTGTGCATCATACTTAAGCTTTTCCTTAAGTGGTTTTGAAATTAGTTTAGGCACAGATTCAATTTCAATTTCATTTGTTTCACAGTAATGAACAATAGCATCAATATAATTCATTGAGTTTTCGTGAGCTATTTTTTCCACTTCCTGCGAGAACTTCGCAGTTGTCATAAATTTATCCTCCAATATTTCTCTCATAAGTTTCTTCGTACTCCCTAATGTACTGTTGTAGTTTAACAAAGTATTCTTTTTTAGGAGGCACGATACTCACTTGAACGTCGCCTGTTTCACAAGCTACGATTGTTACAAGTTGTTCAACTTTCACACCATAGAGTTCTTGAAGCATACAGGCGTATGCAGTTTCTTGAACATAATAATCATACAGATAAGATTCTTTTTTCTCTTCTGCAGACGTTTTAAAATCGATGATCGAAAGTTTATTATTATATTCTGCTATGCAGTCCACTCGTCCAGCAATTCTTAGATAATCAGAATATAACGCTGCCTCTTGTAGGTATACGTTATTTATATTATCAAGAATTTTGCGTGAGGAATTGAACATCAACCATACTAATGGCACATCTTTGTATACAGAAGTATCATGTTCATTGTTGATATAGTTTTCAACAAGCTTATGATACTTTGTGCCTCGGGTAGCAGATCGGGTAGATATTCGATTTGCTTTATCTTCCCCGACCCGCTTTCTCCATTCCATCAAAGATTTTTTCTTTGCTGGATTGTTACTAATCACGGTGGTTACTGATTTATGTTTGTTGCCAGTAGGAGTTAAATAATATCTCTTGTTGTCAATCATCACCGCATTCATTTCGATTGGTTCAATCAGACCAACATGATTAAAAACTTTCATTAGAGACCCAAATTAATTTTAGCAATTAGATAAGACTTGATGAGACCAGAACGTACAATATCATCAACTCCATATTCAACCAGCGAGAATTCTTTCATCTGCTGAAGAATGCGTTGGAAATCAATAATACCTGAACGCTCATTGCTACGCTGAAGATCAGACTGACTAGCATCACCACAGAACATAATTTTTGTATCTTCCCCAACACGGGTAATGATAGAATCTAGTTCGTGGAAGTTCAAGTTTTGGCATTCATCCACAATAACAATAGCTTTATCAAGCGTAGTACCACGAAGGAATGAAGTAGACCAGAAGCTAATGGTTTCTTGTGCTTTTAGATTTTCATAAAGCATATCGAAAGCATTATCATTCGGCATTTCAAACATATACTTTACCATATTCTTGTAAGGAATTTGGTAAAGAGATGCTTTGTCTTCGTGAGTACCAGGAAGGAAACCAATTTCTCTAGTAGCAACTAGAGAGCGAACGACATAAACCTTTTCGTATGGAGAGTTTTCATCTAGCACATCACGAAGAGCAAGGTACAAAGCTAAAAATGTTTTACCAGTTCCAGCAGCACCGTAGGCAAAGATATTTTGACCTCTACCATACTCCTCAAACATGATACGCTGATTATCTGTGAGTGGTTCAATATTCAGAAGATAATCAGAACTAATTGGTTTTTTCCTTTTCAT